>ERZ773225.13-NODE-13-length-273875-cov-12.843269_pt1 | contig 273875 bp, 286 predicted proteins | sample MGYA00580993_ERZ773225 | MGnify/ENA primary metagenome ERZ773225 (study PRJEB29015, sample SAMEA2737748) | human gut metagenome | biome: human gut; feature: human-associated habitat; material: faeces | place: China | collected 2012 ...
CTTGAGTATTTGATCCATATTCATGAGATGGATTTGGTTTAGACATAGCATTAGAAAAATATCTTTGAACAGAATCTCTATCAGGAGTTCTATTTGCTCTTTCTGATATTTTATGCGAATCATAACGAGATGCGTCAGGGGATTTTAACGATCTTTCTGATATAACAGGTTTATCATATTTTGTGTTATTATCAAATACTGATATACTTCTATTTGTAATATTATCATTATATTCTTTAGCAGGAATTGCAGCGTGTCCTCTTTCTGATATTTTAGGTGAATCGAATACACTAGTTTTAGCAGCATAATTACCTCTATTAGATATTTTCGGATTATCTGTTACTGAGGTTTTAGATACTGCATTTCCTCGATTTGATATATTTGGAGTATCACTCATTCCTAATACCTCCATTCTTGGTATAATTACTTTATTGTTTCGGGGCTTTAATATGTATAATAATTGTATATAATAAATATGAAAATAAGATAAACTTGTATAGATTCACCATTATAAAATCAAAATGAGTTATATTTAAAGACTCCCTGACCTCACCGTATAGGCACACTTCATAATGATTTGTAACATTTCATCTAGGAAAGAGGAGGATAATAATTATGACAACTAATGATTTTATGAAAGCGATTTTACCAGTAGCAGGAGACATCGTAAAGGATGTGGTTATGAATAAAATGGGTAATGGTGAAAATAATAATATAGAAAAAACAAAAGTCGATATAGATAAGAAAAAATCTGGAATAGACATATTTTCTAAACCTGACAAGATTGTAGTTAATGTAAATATTTATATGAATATTTATAGTGGTTTAGGATCAAATGCTTTGTCTATGACAGGTAAAAATTACATAGAAGAATATTAATTCTTCTATGTAATTTGGTGAATCTATACAAGTCCTTTATTTTTTGCGTTTAGAACAATTGAGTAATTATAATATTAATATGGACAGAAATGGAGGCACGTCTGTATGATGAATCCTAAAGCTATTCATGAATCAATATTGGATACTATTATCAATGGTATACAAGACTTTCCAAAAAACTTAAAGAAAAGTATTGATAGTGGTGATCGAAAGAAATTAGCTAAAACTATAGATAATAAAGTGGCCAGTGCCACTTCTATTGCTAGAGCATCTGCTGGATTGATATTTACATATCCGGTATTATGTAGTTCATCTTTGGGAATCAAATCATGTACTATGGTTTCTAAAGCTTTGGAACGTAGAAATGTTACAATGCTGCAGATATTATTAGCGGCAAATCAAAGAACAAATCAAAATATTATGGATTATTTAAAAGATTTCCATACTAATTTAGATTTTGACAAAATGTCTTTAGAAGATTTTGTTGATGTAATTACAGAATCAGGGACTTATGCTAAAATGATTAGCAAACCTGAATATTTATTAGAAATGATGCCATTAAGAGAAAAGAATGTGGCATTAGAAGATTTCAGAGAAAATACAAATTATTTTTTCGAAGAAGATGTGAATGAGAATTATATTGGAAGATTTAAATTATTAAAAAGAAACGGATATGATACTATTATAGAAGCTGATAGTAATACAGATTCCGATGATGATAAGAAAAAAAATCAAACTCAGACTAAAGATAAAGCTTTCAAAACCATAAATGTATCTGGAAGAGATTATACATACGACAGTGATGCTGATGATGTAAATAAAATGACTTCACCCAATATAGATTCAAACAGATTACTTAGTTCTGAAATTAAAAAAGCGAATGAAATGGTACCAACTTTAATGCTTATTAATACTATCGATCCATCTACAGGTGCTAATATGCAGTCTGTAGTAGGTGTTAAGAGTAGAATGATATCAGTACCATCTGGAGAAGTTGTTGGAAGAATCCTTGCCAATTATCAGGATTCTAATAATCTTCTGAAATTTATAAAACTTACTACAAGAGAAACAAGTTTTATTAAAGATTTCTTACTTGCTGTAGATAATGCTAAATTAGACGCTATTAATAATTCTAAGAAAGGCTCTGCTACAGCATTATTTAATGCTCTTGAAAGAAGATCTCAAAACGGTAAAATCAGAAAAATGGCTAAAACCGAAAAGCAATTCGCCAAAGCTATTGCTACATTAGTTATTTCTCAGGAAGATGTAGAAGATCTTAAGAAAATGAATGGTATAGATGTAGAATCTATCAGAATAATTAAACCTATTATGGAAAAATTGAATTTATTGTATTTTGTAATTATAGACGAATCTTCTGAATCTATAAAGATTCTTATAGATGGATCTGATGATTATGAAGTATATCCATTCAGTGCTCTGGAAAAAGAAAATAAAGATGATACATATAAAAAAGTAATAAATCTTATGGCTAAGATGTAAAATAATTTTCTGGAGGTTTATAAAAATGATTAAAAAATATGCTGATATAGTATATGAATATTTTGATCCATCTAATAGTACAGAATTTCGTACTTTGATGAATCTTAATGAAGAACAACAAGATCGTGTATTAGCTAACTTAGCTACTAAATTATACGATCATATTGTAAATGAAATTACTGATATTGATTTTGGAGATATTCCAACTTCCAAAGGAGATATCACAAGAATTCCAAATTATTTGGATATGGTAGATTGTATTAATATTATACATGATATATGTGTAAGATTTAAACAGCCTACAACTGCTACTGATACATTATTTAAAGCAATTCAAAACTTAAAAGATACTAAAGAAATATGGAGAAAGTCATTTGATATTAAAGCTGGGCTAGGCATGAATACTTATAATACTTTAGCTTTAGGTATCGTATGTAGTGTTTCTCTATTGATTTCTTCTGCTATCGAATTTATTAAGAATCAAGAAGGAGACTTTGAATTCTTAATAAATAAAGTTGGTATGCAGAAATCTTTAGATTCTGTATTATTTAAATCATTAAAAGAATTTAACGATGGATGCGCTGATGGTACATTCATGAAGGCTATTATTATTGCCAATAATTCTAAAGTAAATATATCTGAAGCTGAAGTTGTATCATTCGACGAAGCTGCTATGATTGATACTTTAGTAAGAACAGCTAAAGAATTTATTAATTCGCATGGACCAGGTTTCATGAAAAATGGATTTAATAAAGCAAAAGCCTTTGCTAGTGATATTGCTAAGGGAGCAGATGCTACTATGACAGGTGCTGGTATTGTAACTGGTATTGGCGGATTAATTGTGATAGTTGCTGTATTATTACCTACAATAAGAAATGCTGTTCATTGGTTTTTCTCATCAAAACAAAAACTTTCTGATTATTTTGCGATTCAGGCTTCATTGTTAGAGATCAATGCTAATAATGTAAAATATATGAATTCTAAATCTTCTACAGAAAGAGAAAAGATTGCTGAAAAACAAATGAAATGGGTTTCCAGATTTAGAGAAATTTCTAATAAATTATCTGTAAATATGAGTAAAGCAGAAAAGAGTGCTAAAAATAAATTAGAGCAAGAATCTAATCAAAAATTAACTATGAATGACGTAGAAAAGCCAAGTAATGTGTCTGCTTTATTTTAAATGCTCAACAAATAAGTAAATAATGAAAACTTTATCCCATAAGGAGGACTAAAAATGTTTTTTGAAAGTATTTTAGAGGAAGTAAATATAGATGAGCCTGTATCTGAATCTACTATGGAAGAGATCAGACAGCTCAGTATTCCGAATTTTATGGAGTCAGCTTTATCTCCATTCGATCTTGTAGATAAAGGTATATATGAAAATGCTAAAGCCTATAATGATATGGTTTCAAAAATTAGTAAAATTGAACTTAATTATTTAAGAGAAAATGGTGAAGAACCAGTATGGGAAGCATCTGATCATCAGTCTATTTTTGCTAGATTTATTGCTGGAATAAAACATATTATCCAGGTTATTGCTGGAGCATTCCAGAAACTTATCAAATCTATTGATGATATGATTACAAATCGGTATAAAAAGCTTGGTGCTGAATTTGTAAAACAAATGCAAAGTGCTGAGATTCGTGGTGTCGATCTTAGTAATAAAACATTTACACTTATAAAATATGAACCTGAAGTAGGTATCAGACTTCTTCATAATGCCGAAAATGTTCAGGGAAATATTAATAAGGTAGATGCTTATAAGAAAGCATGGTCTTATGTATTCACTGGTGAATCAACGAGATCTTCAGAAGGACTTAAAGAAGTAGAAGGTAATGCAGTAGATTCTTTGAGAAAAGTATTATTCAATCACTCTGCAATTGATACTTCCAAATTAAATAGCAATGCTGCTGCTAGAGACGCATTAAGATCTGCTATGTGTCCTGCAAGAGGAAGTGCTTCTTTTGGTGAAGCTATGTATTATGTAAAAGCTTATAGAGCTGATCCTAGAGCGCAGAAACTTAAAGCTGGACTTAAACAAATGTACCAGCGAATCAACAAAGTTTTAGGAAAACAGATCGACGTTGCTAAATCTTTACAGAAATCTATTGATGGTAAAAAAGAACCTGTACCATCTCAGGTTACAGGAAGCATCGTTTCTGGACTTAATGCATACTCTTCAATGGTAACTAGTATTTATAACGAAACAGTTAGATGCGCATCTAAGAGATGGTCCCAGTCTTGTACTCTTACATCTAAACTTCTTAAATCTGCAAAAGGTGAATTAAAAGGTAACGCTAAAGAACAGAAATCTGCAGCCAAAGATATGAAGAATTTCGATAAAGATCAGGAAAAGAAAGCATCTAAAGCTACAAAAGAAAACAAATAATATATAATTGCAAGCATTAAGGAATCCTTTTATAGGGTTCCTTAATGCCCTATTTAATAAATTGGAGGTTTAAAGATATGAGTAATATATTTGATATAAATACATTACTTCAAGAGAATACTTTAGCTAGTGAATTATTAGCTAAAACTTTTCCAAAAGAAACGTATATGTATTCTGCTATTAACTCATTAAATTCTTTTAATGAGTCTGTAATCGGATTTAACAAAGATCTTTATAAATCTTTAAACGAAGCAAACTCCAAATCAGAAGAGAATGCTGTTTTTGGAGATTTCTATAATAAATATGGATCTGTATTAGAAAAATATATCAATGAGATCAATTCTATGGTTGGTAGATTTTCTATTACATTAGATAATTTGGTAGACGCTAATGCTGCTCTTTTAAAAGATCAGAATATATTAAGCTCTACGACAGAGTTTACTGTACCTGCTAAGAAATATAAAAATCTTACAGGTGGAAAGTATCCTAAATTTAATCCATTAGAATTATATCAAAAAGAATTTGATTATATTGGTCAGATGATGCAAGACTTAGGCCCTGTAGCAACTGATATTGCTAAGATGGAAGTATTAGCAACTGTATCAAATTCATTTTGCAATAAAATGAAAAATAAATGGTTAGAAAAATGCATTGAGATGATCACTGGAGAAGAAGATTGTGAAAATCTTACATGCTATGCAAAAATTCTTCAAGGGATTTTTATTGAAGAAGATACAGCTGATATTACCATAAATAGAGGTACTATTTATGCAATGAAATCTGAGATAGATGGATACGAGAAATATAAAGATAGTATTCTTGGTATTGCGAATAAACTTATATCAGATTTCTCATATATGTCTAAGAATATAGGATCAATGTTCTACAGAAATAAAGATAACGTTCTTGCTATAAGAAGCGATTCTAATGATGTAGAAAGTAGAGATTATAAACTTAATACATATGGAATGAATCAGTTAGATATCTTTATGAAATCCAAAGTAAATCAGGTATCCCAGTTATGTAGTTTATATGTAATTGCGTTATCTGTAATGATGGATAGTATAATTGGATATGTAACTCAGTGCAAAGAAATTCTTGAAAAAGTTCAGGAGGAAGTTAACAAACCTGAAGTTGAAGAAGAACCGAAAGAATGCGAATCTATGGAAACAGATTCTGATATCGAGAATAATGATGATATAGAAGAAGAGCCTGAGGAGTCTGATGAAGATGAAGAAACAATCGACATCGACGATGATGAAGAATTCGAAGGATCTGTATCTGACGATAACGACGAACCTGCTTTTGAAGGTGAAGAAATGCCTAAGGAGTCAGAACTTGAAGGAGATGAACCTGAAACTCCTGATGATACACAGGTAGAAGAACCAGTAGAACTTGAAATGGATGAAGATTCTGCTGATTTTGAAAATGAATCTTATTTATTTGAATATATGGATTATGCTGTCCAGAATATGCTTGAGCAGAATTCTTTGATTGAATATGTACACAAAGAAATTCTTAAAGAAGCAGACCTTCCGAATAGCCCAGGATTAAGTAAAGATAATTCATTTATTGAAAATATACTTATAGCATTCACTAATATTATTTCTAAATTCCAGCAATTATTCCAGAAAAAGAGATCAGCTCAAGCAGAGTTTATCAAAAATAGCCAGAATAATATTAAGGAATGCAATAATTTTGGTGGATCTAAGTGTACAAGATATAACCAGATTCAAAAACTTTATGGAATTAAACTTTATCAGTTTAATTATGAGCAATTTAAAGATTGCCTAAACTCACAAGAAGATTTTCTTGCTAAGAAATTTACACCAATCAGCGATGCAATGAAAGCTGCCGGAGAAAATAAAATATCCATTAAAGAAGCTGTAATGAAAATGATTGGTGATGATGGATCTGAAAATCCGCCTGCAGTAGATGCCGGAAGTCTTAGTGATATGGTATCATATTGTGTAGAATATGGTAATAGAATTAAAGACGTTATGGAAGACAATAAAGCCATAAATAATTCTAAGAATACAACAAAAACTATTGTTAAGCAAGTACAACAGCAAACTGCCCAACAGAATAATACACAGGCTCAACAACAAGGAAGTAGCAATAATCTTCCAGCTCCGCAGAATGCATCTGCTTATATGACTGCTGATGATTATTTGAACGAAGCTATTGTAAAACCTGATACATCACAAGCTCCTAAACAGACAGGAAGCACTAATGGAGATATTACTAAACAAGTACAATTATTCTTTAGTGTATCTACCAAAGTATCAAGTGCAAGAATGACAGCATACAATAAAGTATTTACAGAATACTTTACAATAATTAATGATATACTTAAACTGAACGGAAAACCTACTTATAGTAGTAAGGCTGGTAATGCTGATCAAAATAACAATAATCAGCAAACATCTCAGACCGCCGCTACTAAATGACAGGGGGTGGCTCCTATGGATATTTATGAATCTAAGTTAATTGATGTATTTAACGAGAATCAATTAATCAATAATTCAGATATTATAGTTAACGAATTATCGTTACCGAAAGAAATAAATGCTGCCGATAAAGCAAGATACACCGATATTATCATAAGAGCTAATAAAGTATTGGAAGATAACGGTGGCTCTAAAGAAACAAGAACAGAAACTACCATTACTAATATTATATTGGACGCATTGAAGTTTTTAGTTGGTGTATATGCGTCTGGGATAAGTGGAGTTAAAATAAACGCTGCTACTCCGAACGCGCTTAAAATAAATATGAAAGTGAATACTGCTCAAGGAAAAAAGACTTTAAGATTCAATCCTTTAAAGTATATACTTGGGTTTGTGATAGATAGACTAGTCAATAAATTATTTGAGATCGTAGTTGCTCCAGCTCGTAGAGCGTCTATGATAAATAACTATAGAAAAATGGTGGATTCTTTACAAAAAATAAAAAGAACTTGCAAAGATGATTCTGTAGAAAAAAAATGTGATAGATTAATTGAACGTATAAATAAAGAAATACTAAAAATCTCTAATCAGAAAGGAGACAAAAATATGAATACAATTGAAGAAATGTTACAGGATGAAGATTTTGGTTTAAGTTTTGCTGAATCTAGCGATGACAGTTTAAACGAAGCTGAATCTATTATAGAAGATACTTTACAGGAATTAGAAGAGGCTTGTGGTTCTTGCAATAAGTCTGTAAAGAAAGAAACTGCAGATGACGAAGATGGTGAAGATGATATAGATGTGGATCCAGAAGATGAATCTGCTGAAATTGAAAATGAATCATCAGTTATTGATATAGAAGATGATTTTGAATTTTAATTAGGAGGTAAATATACAATGATTTACAGTACTAATTTTGACAATGATATGCTTGTGAATGAGGCTGTTGATGAACTGAGAGATGCCTCCATTGATTATATTTTAGCAAAAGAATCTGGTGATGCAAATTTATCAGAGCTTGCAGAATTATTAATCGAAGCAGAGCAGAAAGTTGAAAATACTAAAAAACTTTCTCTTATCAAAAGAATACAAGCTTATATTGCACGTACAAAAAAGAATAAAGAAATAATTGAAAAATATAAAGAAAAAGCGTTAAGTGCTGATGTCTCTGGATTAACTGTAAAGGTTTATGACACTAGTGATGCAAGTATTAATAAGTATATAAAAGCTTGTAATGCAGCTACAGCTAAACTTAAGCCGTTACTGAAAAAGTCATCTGGAGACTATAATAAAGAAACAGATAAAGAAATTAAAGCTCAGATTAAAGAAATTTTAGCTGAAAGAAATAAAATTGTTAAAGAAGTGGAATCTACTACAGAAAGAAAAAGTACGGAGATGACTATTTCTAATACTGAAGTAAAGAAAGCTATTAATTTTATTGAATCTGGAAAAGCTGAGAAGATGATTAATAAAGTTTCTCATGATCTTAATACAGCTGTAGTCGATAATAAAGATGACCAAAGAAAACTGAAAAATGGTACTCATTATGACGTAATCAATGCTATCAATGGTAATAGATATATGATTTCTTGCGTTAAACTTATGGCAGCATATCACGCTCAGGATAATGCTAAAACTATTATCACTACAGCTGCATATGCATCCGGAAAAAAGAAAAAAGACGAATAGGAGGTCTTGTTATGACTATCGATGAAATGATGAATAGCATTGATGAAGATTTTGAAATTGATCCTAAAGTCGAAGAATTCACAAATAGAATTACAGAATTTGCTTCAGAATTACCGGAGGTAGATGAAGATTTTTTATCTGAAAGTACCGAAGATGAATCATCTGAGATAAATATCACAAAATTCTATGATTTGTGTGAATCTGTACAAGAATATTTTGAAAATGTTTCAGAAGCTGCAGAAGAACTTGAAATTTCCACAGTTCTCGAAACAACTTCAAAAGAAATGCTCAACGAATATAAAGCCAAGAAAAAAGAATATAAAGAATGTATAAAGACAGTCAAGAAATCTATTAAATCTGGAGATATTGCTACGGCAAAGAAATCACTCAAAGATGCTCAAGATATTATTTCTGATTTTGAAAAATTAATAAAATCATACGATGCCGAGCATCAGAATGATTCTTTCTCACAAGCTTTGCTCAGTTCGTGGTATGCTACCGTAGCACAAATTGGAACATTTACAGTCGAAGCATTGAAATGGGTGGGAATCTCAAAAGCTGCAAGAATAATATTTCCTGTTAGCAATATCGCCAAGAGCGCACTTGTAATTGGAACTTGTGTTTCTGGACTTATGATGACTATAAAAGCTAACAGCAATGCTAAAGAAGCAGAGAAAAATAAGACAATCAAATCCAGTACTAAAATTGACGACATGACTAATGCTTCACTTAGTCTTCTTGCAAAAATGAAAGAGGCACTTTCTAAGTTAGAATCAAATTTAAGATTAAAAGAGAAAAAGACAGTAGAAGAATCTTTTGATTTATACAATTCTGATCTTTTTGGATTTCCTACAATGTAATTAAAATATAGGACTAGTAGAATTATTCTACTAGTCCTCTTTTACTGGATCAACTTTGGTTAAATCAAAGCTCATCGCTGATATAAATATACCTTCTTGCTTTAATAATATTTCTTTCTTAGATACCAATAAGTATCTACCGTCGTATTTTCTATTTTCAGTTTTATTTTTTACTATATATTCTTTATTAGGTGTAAGCATACTACCATCTAACTCAGTTTTAACTATCTTCATCATTACATTAGTTCTTTCTAATGTATTCTTTTGAGCAGATATACTTCTAGTATTTTCATTATTCACCCTTTGAATCTTTACTTTTTCTGTAGAATATTTGTTTTTCGGAATATTTATATCGTATTGAGATACTTTTCCGTCTGTTGTGACACCGACAATTTTGTTATAGCTTTTTTCTTTAGTAGTATTAGTATCTATAGTGACTCTACTAGAATCTATTGTTATAACGTAAGAATTGTCTTCTATATTAATTTGCGTAGAATTTATGTTTCCTTCTACATCTACATTATCTGCTATTTTAATAATAATAGTATTAATGGAATTAGTTCCATCACTAACAGGATTTCCATCACACGATAATAGATAAGTTTTATCAAAGTCTCTAAAATATCTATATCCAGAATTATATATAGCATAATTAAGATCTAGATATTCTAGAAATTTAGTTATACTATCCATAGGTGGTAAAACTAATTGACTTATATTTACATTATTTGATATAGGTTCTATAACCATATTCATATGCTTTGTATAAGTATATATAAGAGAAGATAAATTAATATTTCGTACTATACCATTAATTATTTGCTTCTTATTGTCATTTAGTGACTGTATCTTTATTAAAGCTATATATCCCTTTTTATAAGCTTGACCGGTAGAATCAGAACCTTTAAAAGTTTCATTTACCAAAGTAGTATTATAAGAAGTATCTTTATTCATTTCATAAACAAAGTTATCTTCTATATAAGGTTTCTGTAATTGAGTAGTAGAGTTCTTATTGTATTTATATATAGATAATTTAATAGTAGCATCATTTTTATTTTTTACTAATTTATTATATAACTTAGTATTTACTTTTATACCTATATAAATAGTAGGCATATGCTTAGTCCCATATTCAAAATTTAATAATACATCAGATATAGTTTCTGTTATAAGATCTTCTACATCATCATTTGTTATAAGAGAAGCTTTTACGGTATAATTATATGCTGCAATGATAGCATCTTTATTATCTTTAGCAACACTAGTCATTAGTTATCACTCCTCTCTATCATCAGTTTTAAATTTATTCAATATACGATTTTCCATATCATCTATAGACTTTATAGCGCCGTATATATTAGAATCTCTTATCAATCTTGTATAATGCTGCAATAGTCTAACCAGAGCTATTTTGGTTTCGCTATCATAATTATTACAGTTTTTATTTATCATACTTTTCATTTTATTCACATCTACCATTATCTTATTCGTGACATTAGTAAAATATTCTATTGCCCATTCTTTTATATCAGATATAAGTTTTAAATCTTTGCCTAATTGAGTGGAATATAAATCGCCATTAGAAGATCTCAATTCTGCTTTAATTTGGCTTGTTTTCAAAAAACGTGTGATACTTCTATCACTCATGATATATGATAAGCATTTATTTAAATCCTCTTTATCTTTACATTCACGTTTGAACACTCTAGACAAATAATTGCTTATACCAAGCAAATAATTATTATTATCGGAATAAGTATCACAAGGATACTTACCGAATAATTCTATATACATTTCTTTGGTTTTCCCTTGATTAGCCATCATAATGGATTTCATTACAATACCATTATAAGATTCTGTGTATATAGAATTTAAATATAATTGTATAGATGGTTTATTCGGTATATAATAATCAAAGTCGGCCTTTATTTTTTCCAAATCTATCTTTTTCAATTTATTATTTAATCTTTTAAGGCTAGATTCTTTCCTAAATTCTCTAATCTGCAATCTGAGTTTTCGCAAAAGATTTATAATTTTTTCTGCAAGTTTATCCACGATATTCCAGAATCCATCAATTATCTTGGATTCGTTTATATAATTAATATCAAAAGACATCATTAATTCATTATCTATCATAACTTATCTCCTTAATAAAAAATAAATGTCATATTAATAAAATGTAGGGAATATGGATTTTTATCTCCATATTCCCTTATAATTAAACTTTATAAATTATTAAGATCTATCTCATGATTTACAAATACTTTACTTACTATCTCCTTAACGGCTGCTGGATTATATAGATTTATCATTCTACCATATTGATTAATATCCATTTGATCTCCAATTATATTATTAAAGAAAAACATAGATTGCATAGCTGCACTTAAACAATTAAATCTATCTACAATCTGTTTATTATTAATTGCTCTTTTTGGATACATAGATGATATCAGCATTATAACTCTATCAACACTGGTAGGATTTCCTGGTGAAATTAATCCATCAGAAAATAATTTGTTGATAGCCGATACGGTCTGAGATATAGAATATATAGATTTAAACCCTCTATTTTTACATCCCGACATAGCACCCATTAATGGTATATAAAAATACGGATCAGATTCAAATAAAGCTGCACTTGATATTCTTTTCTTAGATATATAATAAGATACAGCATCTTTTTGACCTAATAACGCAGAATTATCTTCACTACCACTTTTAGATGGTATTAATACGCATACATCTTTAGGAGTAGTTGCACATAATTGAAGATTTATCATATCATCAGATATGATCATTGCTGGTATATCATCATTTTGCCTCATATTCATTATATATAATGCTTTAGAATTGAAATCGTAATTGGTCCGTACTATTTCCATATTCGGCACATACAATATGACATCGTTAATTATATCCATATTATAATTAAATATAGTTGTCCAAGCTTCGCTAGCCATACCTCTGTCATATTCAACACAGTTTATTAGTCTTCTAAATTCACTCCCATTGTTTCCGATATCTCTACAAATTAAGAATATTGTAGTTTCTACACTATATCTAGTTCTAAAGAACCGTCTATAGTGTGCACACATATTGAGTATCCATGCAGAAATAAATAGATTATCACCAGTATTTATTTTATTCTGCATTTGATCAGCTTTCTTAATGAGCTGATCAATAAAACTAGATACGTCTATATATAATTCTATTTGATTAGAATCTGAATTTTTATAATAATCATTTATCAAATTAGATAAACGTTCATATTTAACCATAGACTTATAACACAAATATTTCTCAGGTTCTAGTATATAAGAATTATTATTCATTACTCAAACATCTCCTCTGGATTATATAACTTTTCATCTGTTTCATCTTCTAAATCGTCATCTGGAATTTCAATAGTTCCATCAGATAATTTCTTTGCTAATCTTTTAAGAATGTCTTCTCTTTTTTCTGATATCGCTGTAGCTAATTCTTCAGCGTCGCCATATCCATTTTCTATTAATACTTTAGCTAATTCTCCAGGTCCTTCTTCGGTAAGGAATGATACTCCTTTACCCATTTGCTCACCATTTTCTGTAGATATATATTTTCTTAAATCTAATCTATAATCTCCTTTATTATTCCATTGAATCTTTCTTAAAGATATAAAAGAGTTACCTTTTTCATCTATAGGAAAATTAAAATCTGGATCTACATTATAGCTAAATTCTTTACTCATTTTATTATCTCCTTTATATTAAAAAATAATTGGATAGGTGGAATTTCTCCACCTATCCAACTTGATAGTTTGTTTATACAGTGATGAATCTGTTACGAATTGTAGGATCTTGCACGCCAACACCGCATTCTCTTAATACGTTATTCATAGCCGTAAGATCATACTGTGTAATGGATAACAGATAGTTTGATCCTCCAAAGTTTCCGAATGATGGGATATAGTTTACAGGTTTAATTTCATAAACTACTTTATTACCTTTTTCATTCTTCTCTGGAAGAAGCGCTTTCATTAATACGTTGACATCGATGCATCTTACATATTCGTGAATAACATTTACTACTCTACTAAATCCTCCAGCAGTAGGTGTAGCAACTACATCTTCTACGTAGATTCCTTTGGATTGGAAAGATCTTGGATCTGCTTTCATTCTAGATCTGATATCTGGAATGATTAAATCATATAACAGATCTGCAGCATCCTGTGTAATTACGAATGATTCTTTTGTGTCGATCATCTGGTTATGTGCTTTCATACTCTCGATGATAGGGCCAGCTCCCCTTTTACCATCTTCTTCTGTAATTTTTCTGAATGCTTCGAATTCAGCATCAGAATTATTAATACTTCCTGGGGTGAAATCCATTACTACAGAAATAGGCACTTCCTGCTGACTGATGTTTCCTACTTCGATATAGCATCCGTGATAATCTTTAAAAAGATTTTTAAAGATCGAATTAATGGTTGATGCTAATGTGTTTGAGGATCTGTAATCAGTGTAAGTAGTACCGGTAAAATCCTCTTTCTGCTCGATGTTGAGAGTTAATTTTTCTCTCTCCTGTTTCTGGTTGTTCTGTTCGCTCATGGTATGAGTCCTCCTTTTTATTTTTATGATTAAACTCTAGTTCTACCTAATTGTTATGAATCAGGTACAAGTTTATCTCTTATATAATATATATTTATTGATAAATTTAATTAAATGTATTTTGACTTATTAAATACAATATGGTCATAAGCCTGTTTGATATTATTATCATGCTTGCCAGCTTTGGTCATAATATTATTCATCTTTATTACATTTTCTTCACCAAGACTTTCGATATTAACTACATATGGTTTAGTTCTATCTTCAGTATACGCTATAGCATATAACTTAGCATTCTTGTCTGCTACTAATATGACACTATTTGATAAGTTTGTCAAATCTATATCGTATCCGTATTTTACTATAACCGATGAATTAATATTTTTACAAAGCAAAGCAGATACAACTTCAGCTTCTTCATTAGTTAGAGCTGTATTATCTCTATCTGTAAAATCGAAGTCAAGATTATAGATATTAAAAGCTCTATAAAAGTCGTGCATGAAGTTATTAGTTTCTAATAATATTTTCAAAGACTTGCAATATCCATTATAGCAATCTTGATTGATAATATTATTATACATGAAATTACCAAATTTATCTGATTGATGTTTAGCATAATCCATCATTGTGGCATATAATGTATTATCAAAATCTTTAGTTTTAATAAATGATAATATTTTATCTAAACTATAATCAAGATAAACTGCTATCATAGTTCCGCTATGGACTTTATCACAACTAAGCATGTAACTAAAATCTACGTTAGCTGGACAAGTATCTTTGCTTACGCTTATACCAAGCATTTCAGATCTAGGATCAATCTGTTGATAGATAAAGTCTACTATACATTGTCTACATATAGCATATGGAATAGCTGGAGTTTCTTCCAAATCTTCTGGTTTGAAAAGAGATACAATTACATCCTGTAGATTAGCTTTTAGATCTACTATATTAAATCCTATATATCCTACTGGATTCAATAAAGTATACTTCTCCACAATATCTTTTACAAGAAGTGTTTTCTTTTCTCCTGTTTCTAAGTTTCTTACATTCGCGTTTTCTCTGTTTTTGAATGACAATATCTCGTATGTGCTTTCTGAATCATATACGATATGTCCTGGAAATAAGTTCATTGCAAAATTCCTCCTTTTATTTATTCGTATATATAATATATACTTTATATTATTTTTGACATTTTTAAAGCGGTCAAATGTTCAGGCTTTAGTATATGTAGAACGTCATCTAATACATAAAATTTACCTTGATGATGCATATTATAATCATATACAGTTTCGTTTACACGTCCTCTATATAGATGATCATATTCTGCTAAATATACTTCATTATAAGTTCCATGCCATGACATTCTTTTGTTCGATGGTTTAGTGTATCTACTAAATATAGTTACATAACTAAGTCCAGTATAGTATATATTTTTCGATATTATTTTAGCTTCTTCTTTAATTTCATTATACACTTGATCTGTATGAGATCTTCTTATATCAAAAGATCCACCCGGTATTCTATATCTTTGCTCATTGATATCCATATATATCTTATTATCTTTAAATAGAAATACTTCTACTCTTCCACGAAATATTTTATCTGGATATCCTTCTACTGTTACAATACTATTCCAATTATTATTTACGTCATAATATCCCCCGTATCGTATAAATTTTTCAATATTAACCTGTTTAGATCTAGGTATTCTTTTTTGATGCTCATATTCCGTATAGTCCATAATAGCATCCTCCATACATAATTACGTGATTGTTTCCGTATTTGTAAAATACGGAAATTTCAGTTATATAATATTATAGTGAAATAGTAGCAAGAGTATAAAGAACAAGATCTATTATTGACAACTAAAGATGTACCTGGACACGCCAGGGTAAACAAATCTAAATTAAAAAGTCCCTGAAGAAGGGCAGAAAGAGGTATTTAATATGTCAGCACAGAACACAAACGGAACAACAGAAAATGTAACAATGGAACAGATCTTAGCAGCAATTAACGGTGTTAATACAAAAATTGATACCATGCAAAAAGATATTGACTCAATGAAAGAAGATATGATCAATCTCAAAAAGCGCCAGAACGACACTGACGAGAGGTTTGAGAAAATGGAATCTGTTATTAATGAGGCTGTTGAAGAGGAGAAATCATCAGATCGGTCAGCTCCAGCAGCAAAAGAAACAATCAAAGATAAAATCAAGGGCAACCTTAAGTTTATCATTCCAGCAGGTGTCGTTCTTACAGCTGCTGGCGGGGCACTGGCGTACGCAATCTATAAAAATAAGAATGCGTCTGTTGATGTTATCGATGACGTCGATGGAGGCGACGTTATCGACATGTAATATAAAAAGAAGAGATACCCAGAAATGGGTATCTCTTCAAATTCAATATCATGAATATTTTTTTATAAATTCATCTATTTCTTTTTTGTATTCTGGATAAGCTTCTACTACTGTAGAATATTCCATTTTACCAGATACTATCTGTTTAGCAAAATACTCTGCCATTTTGTATGATACCTCCTTTTAATCTATCAAAGAAGTCAATAATTCGTATACATCGCATAATGCAGTTTGAACTTCTGTAACCTGTTTATTAGTATCATCTTTATTTTTTTGATATTTTAATAGAAATTCGTTTAAAGCATTCTCCATATATGATATCTTATCATCAGCAGAATCAGGAATTAATACATATTCATACGATACTTTCTTTGTATATATATCATAATATGCAATAGCTCTCTTTCCTTCTACTAATTTAGGTTCTGGAAAATCTTCAATAAGGAATCCTTCTTTCAATAACTCAGCTCTTGATTTATTTAAACCATTTACAGGATCGAATGGACAAGAATGAATGAAAGTAATCATTCCTTTATTAGCTCTATCTATTCTTATGAATGTCTCCATAATACGAAACCTCCTTTAAATTACTTATTTGTTTCACTTATATTTATTTAGGTTCTGAATCCCTCAGAATGTAAAACTAAACACTCTGAATGATATATTATTACAATGAATAAGTTCAGAATGATTCTGAACTTATAAACTATTAAAATCTTATGTAAGAGCTATGGCGCCATCATTCCATAGCGAGAAAGGAGAACATTATGGGAACAAAATTAGGATTTGAAGATTCAATTAGAGGGCTGGACGAATCAAAAAGAAACGGATATGGCCCGATCGTAAACTCCATAAATAGAAATGGAGGTTTAAAAAGAGACCGATATAATTTTGGTAAATATGGAGAGAAACCATATTTACCGGAACTTGAAAGAAGATCTAACCAAGAATTTATGCCAGAACCTTACGATCCAGATTACAAGCTTTTCATTAAAGCTATGATAGATGATATCATTGGTTTACACAAACCAGTATCTGGATACATTTTGAAATTGATTTTTGATGAATATCAGAGAGGTAAAACCTCTACAGATATTTATACTAATTTCTATACCAATTACATTAGTGGGAAGAATGATTCCACTCACTGTAATATAGCAAATAATAATCTTTATTTACTTTTTATAAATACTTGGAATGATATTATCCCAAGAAGAGTATTAAAAGAATCAGACATAGTACTGCCTATCTTGCAGAGTTTATCAGGAGAAACAAAATTACCTGAAAAAGAAATATTTGCGAGAGAAATTGCAATTAGGATACACAATAAAGTTCCTGGTGATGATTGGAGAGAAGAAATGGACGGTAATATCCATTTATGGGATAAACCAATCCATATTAAATATCTTTTAATTGCAAAAGATATCATCTCTTGGAATATATTCAATAAAGCAGAAGATGAGGAGGAATAAACGATGGCAGAAGTAAGAGAAATGGTAGAAAATCCACAAGTTACAGCTGACGATATACAGAAGAACTATGAAAGAGTTTTGAAACTTATGAAAGAAGTTGCTGGTCCATTCATTGATGAAAACTATAGATATATGAATGGTTTAGGAAGTACAGGTTGGAACTCAACCTGTACTAATAAAGTAATCGAAACTATTTTAAAGAAGTGGGGAATAGATGAAGATATTTATTCCATCACCGGAGAAGAGAAAGATACTACTTTTATTAGTGGTCTTATCCTTATCGAAGACTTATTAAAGAATTTCTCTGTAAATGAAATTCTTTTAATGTTTTACAGAACTTTTGATCTTCTGTCATATGACGATCTTATGTCTGATTATTCCGAAGAAATACAGGAGCAATTATACTCTGAATTATCTAATAAACTTAGAAGGTTCATTATGGGTATGATGAATAAGTTTAATATAGATAAAAGTATATTAAAACTTCTTCCTGATTTTCATAATGCTAGATATACATCAGAAGATCAGGTGCGTATCTTGTGGTTTAATCATTGTACTCATATTAACGTAATGGTCAGATACGGTCATCTTTATTCAGAAGAATTTACAGATTATCTTATTGATCATATGGTTAAAAAGATGAAAAGTGTAAAAACTGATAGAGAAAGAAACGATATTCTGTTGATGATACATACGTTAATGGAAAGTCGAAGATTTATGCCTATAAGTGAAATGTTTAAAAAGAAACATGCGGAAATTATTGATAAAGCTGAAAAGAGAGTAATTTCTAATTGCTATTCTTTAAAAGAAATTTTTAACGATTATATTTAATACTAAGGAGAAAATGATTATGGATACAAAAGAACTAGACAGAATCTATATAGAATTACAGAAAAGATGTGATTCAAGAAGGATTACAAAAGAACAGATCGACAATATTACAAAAAGATTCAATAAAGCTTATGATAGCTATATCGAATTTAGAAAGATATCATATATGACACCGGTTTATACAAACGAACTCAAAGCTATGTGTACAAACTTTTCTTCATTAAGAAGAAAAGCATTAGAGATGGTTATATAGGAGGGATGTGATATGAGAAAACTAGATTATTTACGTAATAAATTAAAAACTGTAAAAACGGTTTATGATATAGATCCAAAACCGTTTTTGAAACCGAACGATTATGATATCTATCTAGCTCCTTTGATAGATATCAACACCCATCTTAATATTGGTATTGTTATTCAGCATTACAAAATATATGATGACGGATCCGGACAGGGTAGTTATATTGATGAAGCTGAGAAGTATCTTCTAGACTTTCCAGACCGACTCAAAAAAGATAATCCGTGGTTTTGGCGTTGAAAAGAAACCAGCAGAGAATATTCTCTGCTGGTTTTATCTTTTATTTTTTCTACGATACCGATTAAATAGTAAACATGATCGGTTGATTTTTATTAGAAGCACTTACATAAGAGTCTTTAATATAATTTAATATTTCTTCACGTTTACCAGCTTCTGTTTCAAGATCTTGCAATTTAAGATCTACATTAGCGTATACGGTTTCCATACCATCAAAATACTTAAGATTCTTATATAAGAAGTTTGCTACATCCGCTTGTGCAAGTGCTTCAAATGTTTCCATTTGAGTTGCACTAATAGTAGTTAAGCTAGGATTATGCTCTACGAATATATATATTGGATAAGCATTAATTCTAGTACTTATATTTCCACCACCAGCACTCATTAATCTAACTCTATTAGGCGGTTCAAAGTCTACATATATACTATTATTATATAATGATAATGAATCTGCTCTCATTTGAAGCATAAGGATATCATCTGTATTATAATAACCATTGGCTACATCGTACATACCATATCCACTTACAACATTTTGAGCCACCCCGTTACCATTAAATTTTTCCCAGTCTATATCTTTTACACCTAATATTTTATTATCTCCAATAATATCTTCATCTAAATAATACCATCCATTCTTATATGGGGTTACTCCTTGATGAAGTATATATCGTACTTGATGAGGATAATATCTAGAGAAAGTAACAAGTGTATCCTTTATTATAATATCAGCCCATTTATCCTTTCCTAAATAGTCAGGAAGGTTCAATTGTTGGGTCCCTAATCTCCATTCTATTTTTTCTAATAAAAGGGTCATATTATTAGAATATCCATTCATAAAACGTCACCCCTTATTTCCTATTCTTCAATAAAAGATTCAGACACATACTCTCCAGTCTTTTTGTTTATTTTCTTTTTCTCTTTGTTTATTTCAAGGAATATATATCCCATAGATAGATATACTCTGTAATATGGAACAGTTGTTCCTTTTCTATTAAATATTTTTCCTTTTTTAACAAACCCTCCAAGCTCGGATAATGCTTCGTTAGCTTCTTGTACTATTTTTCTTACAACAGCTTCGCATTTTCTATATTCATCGGATTTAGTTGTTGTTGTAGAAGTGGTTAAATTGCCATTTAAATCTGTACCTACAGTTCTCTGATAATCTTCACTTATATTGAAAGTATACAAAACCATATAATCTGCAGTTTGTTTTAAGAAGTCTGCCTTTTTATTGCCAGATTTTAATACAGCATAATCGTACTCTTTATATTTACCATTTAAAGCTTTATCGAAAACACCTTGGGCTATATTGTAAGCCTCTTCTCTAGAAACTTCTGGTTCAACTTTTACATTTTTATATTTGAATAATTCTTGCAAAGATTCTTCTGTACAATCATAACTTACATCTTCGTCAAGCATGTCTCCGACTGTAAAAGTTTCAGGTTCATTAACCTCTTCTTTTATAGAATCGATATAATTGTTATCATCTAATAAATCACCTATATTGTTCATACCAACACTCTCTTTCTGTGTATCATTATACACCAAATCTATTATATAATCGTCCTAATCTCCATCAGTATCTAAGCTATATTCTTTTGGTAAAAGGTTTTTATTATTTATATCTTTTACTGTTTTGAAAATTGGTTCTAATTTTTATCGGTTTCATTCAAAGATTCATCACAATTACTTTCTAATAAATCTCCTACTGTCATAAAAATCTCCTTTATAAATATTTTTTAGTACAGAAATCTATTATTTCATCTCTTACATGATCTTCTATATTAACCATTGCTATATCTCCGGTAGTTTTATTTACCAATCTTACTTGATTAGCATTTTCTGTAAGAGATATATCATTATACTCAAATTCTAATGATTCTGTAAACATTTTAAGATTAGCGGATTCCTGTTTGACGAAATCTATCACTCCTGGAGTAATAATAGGAATAAGCAAACCAGAATCATTTTCTGTAAGATATAATCTGTTTCCATTATCGCATATTCCAGATTCTTGAATACAAGCACCTTCAGATACAATCTTTTCTGTATATGCTTTATCATGGGATGGATAAATTACTCTATCATAAGTAATTAATTTAAGACCTTTTACCTCTCCACCTCTAGCAGTCTGTTCTATTCTACCTAAAGCGCGTAAAGACCAAGATGGAAGAAATCCATCAAGCAAATCTTGATTAAATTCTGCTCCTTTAGCATTATTAGTTCCTCTATATCTACCTTTAACAAAATTACCTTCTGTCCATAAAGCTGTAAATATAGCAACTGTATTGTTCGGATCAATAGTTTGCTGTCTTTGTAAACTACTATCCATAGGATGACCATTTTCTGCTCTCATATTACCAGTTTTAACTAATTCTTGTGTTCTTGAACAAGTAATCTGAGGGAATAATTCGTTATCACTATACCACCTTAAGTTTCTATTTCTCATATTAGCTTCCTGCAAAATACCTTCTGCAGTAACCTTATTAGTACCATTTCTATCTACGTCTATTTTTACGGGAAATTCCTTGTTCGTAAGACCCGTTTCAATGATTATATAACCCATATTTTTTAAAGGATTAGTACGAATCATGACTCTAATTCCTCCTTTTAATATTCAATTAATAAATTGTTTCGGATCATAGCCTATAAATGTACCAGGGTAAACAATATTATAATTATTGAACTAAATGGGAGGAATAAGGTATGCATAGATATATCCCAATGCAAACGGTAGTATTCAGAAAACAATCTCTGACTGGTATGAATAATTTGGTATATATGAATGAAAGCAGATTTATCAATTATGCTTTCATTGAACCGAAGAAGAACAGTCCTTACAAAGCCAAAAAAGAATATCTAAATGCTTGCGATAATTCCAAATTTTTAAATGAAACTGGAAGTATATCAAAAGTTACAAAAGTAATTAATAGTATAATGGAATCGGGAAGCAATAGTCAAAAAGAAGAAACTATGAGATATATAAATAATAACTTGATTCCAAAATTAAACAGAGATGCTACATCTATATTTGTAAATCAGATTAATAAAAAGTTTTTGAACGAAAATTACACTAATAGTATTAATGATACTATTAGTATTTATAAAGAATGTGATCGTGTATTAAATAATGACAAGAAATTAGCAAAGAGATTTAATTTTGATAAATTTATTCAGGAGAATTACAATAGGAAAACTCCTAAAGAATTGGTCTTCTCTTTATGTGAAATGATAGATACATATAATATCAGTCCAAAACAAAAATATTATATAGCTTTAGAGTCTGTACAATACGCTTTATATAATTCTCCAGTAAAAATGGATAATGTGGCTAAAGATATAACTGATTATTTTTTATTGAGGGAATCAATTATACCGGATAGTATAATGTCTGGCTATATATCTTGTGCTAAAGATAACCAATTTTTAAGCCCAGAAGAATTATCCAAATTAAAAATAATCAAAAATGATTATAGGGATTCGTATTTAACAAAGATAAATTATATTTCATCTACATTAGATAACGAAAGAGCAAGAAATATGCTCAATAGAATTCAAAATATTAGTACGGAGGAAGATGCTTCCCAGTATATAAAAGATGTATATAATTCTATTATGAATGACGTTACATTATCAGATTCGGATAAAACAGAATTGGAGAATTCTATATATATGATACCATTAGTATCTGGTATAGATCAATTATTTATTGACTACGAGATTAAGAAAATAGATGGAGCACTACTGGCAACAAGAGATTTAACTGAAACTGTAAACTATATAAACGAATATTTTGAGGATACTGGAATGGTAAGTGCTCCGAATATTCGTGATACTATAGAAAGTTTCAAATGCTCACAAGATAAGACACCGAAAAGATTTGCAAGATTAATCGGTAAGTTTAATATAAACAGCGAATATGCTATTGATGTACTTATAGAATCTTTGCCTGAATTATATCTTATAATGAGATCTATATATGTAGCGGTATATTCTAATTCTGATTTAGAATATGTAATGCAAGAATATTTGTATTTATTCGATAGAATTGACGAATATGCTGATCAGAAGCAATATGCCGATATATATAAAGCAATATCTAAAGAGATATCATGTGTTGATAAGATATTAAACGATGGAATACCAGACCAAGAGATATCTGAAAGATATATAGAATATAAATCTACTCTCGATAAATCTTTACAAAAAATAGATAAATTGATGAGTACCCACCACGATATTTTATCGGAAAATACAAGTTTATTTAATGATATGAGTATAGAAGAATGTGAAAGTCTAATTACTACTTTAGCTAATGGAATGGATTCAGTAAATAGATTAAATAAAGAAGAATTGCTATCATCTATATCCGATAATATAAGATTATTTACTATAAATTCTGATAATCTTAGAAATCTTTCTAATATATTGATGATAAGCAAATGTGTAGATAAATCTGCCTATCAAAGTTGTTTGATTCAAAGAGCTTCTAATGATGATTGTACCAAAGCTGAAAATCTTATTATTGCAAATGAATTATCTTATCTTAAAGATTATTGCTATCCAAAAGTAGACGAGATAACCGAATGTGTAATGATAATAGAATCAGTAAAATTATTAGAAGAATGCTTTTTTGAAGATATAGTAAATGAAGCCACAGGAAAACCAATTGGTAAAAAGAAAAAGAAGAAATTGACATTTAATGACCTTCAGATAGCCATGAAAGCATTTGGAGCTAAATTAAGACAAATAAATACTAAAGCTGCGTCTATGTGGCAAAATATAGATGCTAAAGCAGCTAATATAACCAAAGGAATGCAGAGGGCGTTGACATCAGATAGAAGAGAAGCCATTATAAAAGGATCTATTATACCATCGATGTCTTCTTGCATTAAATCTATTATAGCTATATCTGGTACAACATTAGTCGGATCATTCTTTGGCGCACCATATGTAGGAATATTAACAGCTGTAGGTATATTTGCAGTTAATAAAAAATTAAACGATAGAGAGAGACTTTTAATTTATGATGAAATAGATACAGAGTTAAAAGTTGTAGATAAAGAAATAGAGATGGCACTTCAAGATGGGGATACTAAGAAGTATAGATTTCTATTAAATTATCAGAAAAAATTAAATAGGGAAAAAACTAGAATAAAATATCACACTACACCAATAGCCAGAAAGATTCCAGTATAAGGAGGTGTATATAAACATGGGACTTATTAGCAACTTATTTACAGAATCTGAATTTGACGATTATAGATTTATCGAAAAAGTATTAAGAGAAGCAGATAATGATGATGAAGATAACTTTGATATGCCTGACGATAATACTGACGATAACGAAAACCAACCTGATAATACCCCAGAACCTGAAGATGGTAATGCATCAAACGATGATAATGCTGGGGATGAATCTAGCGATGAAGATAACTTCGATATGCCTGATGATACAACGGATCCCCAAAGTGACGAAGGCGTAGATACGCAGTCTATGGATAATCCCGACTCACAATCTACCGATACACCGGACACACAATCGAATGATACATCGGGCGAGAGCGGAGAAGAAGATAACTTTGACTTACCAGACGATGACACTGGTGGGCAAGCTCAAGACGCTAATGGTGGGGATACAACAGGAGATCAATCTACTGATGACGATATGTCTGGAGGAGACGATGATAACTTCGATATGGATGATAGTACTGCTGATAGCGGAGATGGAACTGCCGATGATATGTCTGGAGATAATGCAGGAGATATGTCAGGCGGAGAAGATCCAGATCAAGATTTAAAAGATGCAGAAAATGATATATTCAATGGATTATCAGATCAAGATAAAGTTATCAAGATTAATGAATTAAAAGATCTATATCAAGATTTATATAATCGTATAATAACCTTATATGATAAAGTAAATGATATACCTAAAGACGATGAATTGATTAAAGTATATAATTTTGTCATAGATAATCTTAGTGATCTTAAGCAATTTGTTTATGATTACCTTACAAATACATTTGATAATAAAACTTATCTTGAGAATATGGTTAATTATAAAAAGTATCTTAGCACTTTGAACGTTATAAATGGTATTCTTGAAGAGATAAGAAAAGGGCTATATAAAGAGTCAGGTAATTAGGTCTTTATATAACAATTTAGTAAATATTTAAGTAAAATATTATGTTATATTTGATATAAATTTGAAAGGAGATTCCCGAAATGATCGCAGGAAATACTACTAATACAGTCATGGGTGGTTCTTATAGTGCTGATCACGCACTTTATAACTTCTCAGAACAAGTTAAAAACTTATTTGAAGATATGGAGCAGACATCTCAGCACAACATTCTCAGTGAGACATGTAAAGTGCTTAAAGATGATCTTGCTTCTGATCAGCTCAAGAAATTCTTCGTTGAAAATTCTTGTGATGTAAACGAATACGTTGAAAGACCTCAGGCTCTTGAGGAACACTACAACGATATGGAACAGCTGTATGAAAACGATAAGAAAGCTCTTATGGAGAATACAGCTATGGGAACAATCAACCCTATCGTTGGTCTTACATTCCCAATGCATAAACTTATTCTTATGAATATGGTTTTTGATAAAGGTGCTATTCAGAAAATGATCGCTCCACAGCAAGCATTCACTGTTGCTATGGAAAGACGTATCATGATTGATACTGAAGGAAATGAGCTTGACCTTTACAAAGATCAGAATAAACTTACTGCAGCTATTAAGAAAACTGCAGCTGTTAAAGAGATCGAACTTCAGCTTCCTGTAACTGATGATACAGAAATTGTAAATCAGTATCTTGATGGTATGGCTGGTGTTGATCATCTTAACGTTGAAACATATGTATGTGCTGTTAAAGTACCTAACGTATATTTCGAAAAAGGTGATATTCTTCCGGATGAAAATGGATATCTTGGAGAGGGAGAAGAAGCTACAGAAGCTACAACAAAAGATGTTTGGGTTCGTACAAAAGCTAACTTCGTTCCGATCTATGATGATGACGGAAGAGGACTTACACATAAATTCAAATTCACCCACAAAGTACTTGAGGGTTCAGAAGTAAAAATTAAAGATGACTGTGATGTACTGACAGGTTATATGAAGAAAGACCGTCTGATGATCCAGTCTAACAAGGGTGTTGTTACAGCTGTTAAGGTATATGCAAGACTTGATACATCTTCTGCAAACCTTACTACATGCTCTGCATCCTGGAAACAGATCACAAGCCTTGTAGAGATTCCTGAAGGTATGCCAATCAATACCACAATCTCTCCGCAGGAAGTTAAAGATATTGCAGCAATGTATAATATCAACCAGATTACAAAAGTTCTGGATATTACAAAAACATTACTTGCAAACTATAAAGATGATGATATTAAAGAATCCCTTGATACGTCTTATCTTGGATTATCTGAGGACGAGAAATTCTTTAATACATACGATTTTGCTCCAAGAGCATCTTACTACAGTGACCATGTAAATTGGAGACGTGATACATTCTTCGATTTCTTCGATGAATTCGTTGAAAGAATGCTTCGTGTACTCAATGATCCGAACGTTACTGTTACTATCTTCGGTGATGCTTCCATCATCAGAAAGATTGCTCCGGTAGAATATAGCTATCAGTCTCCATCCAACATTGGACCAGTAGAACTGGATTATGTTAAGACTGTAACTACATCTCACCATAGAGTATATCAGTTCATCGCATCTGATAAGATGAGATTCTCTAATGATCTTATTGTAATTCTCTGCCCAAGAGGAACAGATAGAATCATATACAGAATCTATGATTATCAGACATATGTATCCAATGAGATCCGTAATGCAAATAATCCATCCCTGCCAGCTATTCATGCATTTGAAAGATACAAATTCTATGAATATCAGCCAGTTCAGGGACGTATTAAGATTAAGAATCCTACAGGTCTTATTCCAGAAACATATGATGTTGTTCCGGTTAAACATATTGCTTAATCAAACAAAAAATAAACCACATACGGGAAATCCCGTATGTGGTTTTTCTTTCTACTTAGTGTCCGGATATAATACATATTTGAATATATCCTGAATTGAATCTTTTAGAATATTCGATATTGAATAATTCAAATATTCTTTTACCTCCTCTGGAAGGTTGGATACACTGTTTAATCTGTTATTAGCGTCGCATTCCAGTTTATTTATCAGGAATTCTTTTTCAAACTGAATTGCATCAGATTTTTGTGTATCCTTATCTTTCTTATTTACTTCGTGCAATAAATAAGATGAGCAAGCTCCTACGAATTCTAAATTCGTCGGTTTGTTCATCTTTTTGTAGTATTTGAAGACTGCATCAAAAGTTTCAGTATGTGGTTCCTTCCACAATTTTTCTACTACAAACCTTAAATTTCTTTCGGACTTATTCATAGTCCTGATTTCTGTATCGTTATATTTAGAAACATATTTTGTTGTTTCTATGTATAAAGCCATCATCTTTGGTCTTTCCTTGTTATTGACCAAACTTTCACAATATCTTTTAAGTATATACTTAAAAGATATTTCTCCTTTGTACGCATTAGGTATTATACCTAATCTTTCAGTAAATTCATTAATTTCATTTTCTGTCGGTACTCTCATTTTGTTTCCTCCATTCTTTTATCCAATTATCCAAGCAAAATAGAATAACGTGTAGATATATAATGTATCTACACGTTATTCATTATAATAATATACAATTCAATACTCTGAATTATTCAGAATGGTTCTGAATGTCTACTTTTGTGTATCTCTACAATGCATAGAAGTCCTGTGAAGGTATTTATTAAAGGTTACCAATGGAGACGTAGTGCTGCCACATTTAGGGCACACCATATTGTTTATATGAGTTTTTAAATCTGGTACATCAGATAGTCTTTGATCAGAAATACATCCGCAATTAAGACAAAGTACATCATCTTCTGTCATTATAGCTATAATATTTTCTTTATCTGAAATACTATACTTTTTACTATAATAATTAGCAATCATTTCTGGATCTTTTTCCATAGTATCATATGTAGCTTTATATGGTTTAGCCACTATTTTTTGTTTAGATTCTTTCCTTGGAGATTTATCTAAATCTCTTTGTAAAGTTAAGAACTTGTAATTATTTCTTTTAGCATTAATAAAATAGTAGATATCATCTTTAATAGCTTTAGGGCCTGTGCAGTATTTCGTAAAGAATTTTTGTATACCGTTATAATCTATTGCTATATTCCCAACAGGTTTAGGTATTCTATCAGGATTTTCTGCAGATATTGCTGTCATCGTTATACTCGTAGTTGGTGGGTAATTCATCATATACTCTTTAATGTATTTACCTTTTACACTAAACTTGTCTATACAGTTTAAATCGAACCCAAAATCGTTTTCTTCCATATTTTTAACTCCTTTTCTTTATCCTCTTAGGTGTGAAAACCTATTATTTTATATAAGAGTTACGGATAGAGTAATAGTTAAAACTTAGGATCTGTAAGCTTTACTTTATCCTCATTCAATACTTTAGTTAAATTATATATGGCTTGTACTGCTTCATTTGTAGAAACTTTAATATTATTTCCACCAAGATCTATATATACTGCTTTAGAATTAATCTGCTCCCTTAACTCTCTATTGGCTTCTTCTGACCAAACAGCTTTTACAGAACACTGGTCACCATCATAGTCACCACCAATGGATTTAAGATAAACATTACTGAATACTAATGTATCAATGAACTTATTGGAAGTATCACTTCCAATATCAGATTCTCTAATCTTTGGATAGAATGGATAATATGTATTATTTACATATATCTTTTCGGTTTCTTTTGTTGTACTTACTCTTACTAGTATCGGAAACTCGTTGAAGTAAGAATCCATAGGGAATCGAGTAATAAGAATGGTTTTATCCTTACATGCTTCACATGCTGCCATATATAATACATCACACCATGTAAGCGGCCTATTAATAAGAGAAGATTCTCCCATTATATCACCGCCAGTTTTAGCATACTTAGCTTTAGATACTTTCTTACCTTTAAATACTAATCCTAAAGTTCTTCCTGTCTTTTGATCGGTTAATGTAACTGGTTCTAATCTCTTAGAGAAAGAGAAGATAAATTTATCTATTTGAGAATCTATCTCTTCATCAGAAAAAGTTATAAGTGGATCTTTAGGTTCAAACGGTACTAATTTTTTAGCTTTCGGATCGTAGACTTGCATCAATTCTACATTTTGAAATAGATTTTCAAATAATCTTTTAGTCTGGAATATAATAAATGGCTTAAAGTTTACCAATGCAGATGCTAATGGTAATGCTGCATGGTCTGTATCTACCATTAAATCTTCCATAGCTTCTACTTTTAAATCTGGAGCTGATAATACCAAACGTGTACCCATATCTGTAGATTTACTTAATACAGCTTCACGTATAATACCTGTCTTACCAGCTAATCCAATGCCATCATCTTTATTTTTAGAAGTACCAAATAAAGCATTAGATATATTTAATAAAGTTTCTTGTATTCTAGCATTAGTAGTATTCTCTATAGATAATCCGTAATCCTGAGTTTCTTGTATAGCTTTAGATGATATTATTAATGATTGATAATACTTATTAATACCACCAGCTCCAACAGCACCTTTAACCTTAGTATCCATATCTCTATAGAACGGAGGTATTACAAGAAATTTATCAAGAAACATCATTTTCTTGCATTTATATAAGAATTGTATCTTTGTTGATCTAGTTCTTGTACCAGTTTCTTTTATTTTTATTTTATTTATATTTTTTCTAAGGAATTCTATACCAGTATCACCGCCAGATTGTACCTCTTGAATTAAACCATCCTGGTCTACTTTATAGAATCCTATCCCTGATACTATATTTCTAATTCTTTTATCTATACTGCACCATACTTTGTAGCAAAATGGATGCATGAACCACCCATGTAAATCAATATAACCAAATATATTAGCTCTATCATCTTTAGTTATACCGAATATTTCTTGAGATAATAATCCTTTCGGAGCAGGATAGCCATCTCTAATAAATAATAAAGTATCTGTGATCTCTTCTACATTATTTTTCTTTATAAAATCTTGATAATCTAATAAGTCTACCTTAAGGTGATTCATTTCTGCTTCATTCAAAACTCTACGACCATTGGTAGACACCCCATGAACAACAAGATTTACTATATTAAACTCTTCTTTAGTTAAAGTGAATTGTCCAGATTTACGCTGATAGTTTAGTGCACCTAAAATACCTGTCATTATATTAGACCTCCTAATATTAATATTATAATAAAGTTACAGATAGCAGAAAATAAGCTAGTATGGGTTAACCCATACTAGCTGTATTTAAAATATTTATTCGTATTGATTTATCATCAACTACACTGTTTATGAAATACTTATCTCCATAAATATGTAGAAAGGTTCCATTAATTAATCCTTGCATTTCATTAGCGTCTTTTTTGTTCTTAAATGCTATTACGAAAGGATTAATTATTTTATTATCAACAGATATATTCACAGTATCACAGTTACCAAATAGATTATATAGAAGCATAACCTCTTCAAAATGATTAAGTATATATTCTTCTATACTTATATCAGAGGAACTGGACAACGAGTTTATGAATCTACATCTATCCAAAATCTTAATCCTCCTCTTTTACATGTCTCCATTGACAGCATCTTCTAATACTTCGGCTTGTTTAGCTTGCTGTGCTCTCTTACTTCTAGATTCACGATCTATTATATATTTCAATGTATTGACATGCCCAAAAGGTATATTAGTCAATTCAAATATAGTAGTTCTTCCTCTAAAATAAGTAGCTATACCGACACACTCTCCTATAAAGCCGCCAGTGCTGCCAATCTGTGACGCGTAAAAACCAATTCATCTGCAGAGATAGCTGTAGCTGGAATAACTGCATTACATTCAATACATGTTGTTTCAGGAATCTGATAAGAGATAGATTCGTCACGTTTACTGATCTCCTGAATATACATAAGAATTGCATGATACTGGTCAGAAGACAGTTTACGAATAGTCTTACCAAACTGAATGATTTTAGATTTAGCTGTTTTAGCTGTATTATTTGTATAATGACGATACTCGATAGGATCAAGAGTCATTGTATTCTTATTAATATAATAAATAGAATCAATATAAGATACAAGTGCAATAATATCTCTATATTTCTCTACGAATGCTGTATCAAGCATAGCAATTTCAAATACCATATTGAAGATAGATGGTTCTCTAAATCCAATAGCAAAATCTTCAGATACAGGTACAACCTCAGATTTATATAATCCTTTAGGTTTAGCGATATTTCCATTATAAATATTATAGAATTTTGTTTTAGCTTCATCATTCTCAAACTTAACGAAATCCATAATATCAAGATTATCAGTTAAGAATACATGCTTATTATCTGTAGGACAGTTTGTAATCGGCATATATGCTTCTCCTTCAAATGTAGCACGAAAAGCACCAAACCAATAATGCTCGATATCGAAGAAGCTTGTGCACTTAGCCCACTCTTCCATTGAAGCAGGCTTATCTCTATCAATAATATGATCATAAAGCATTTTATATCTTACAGATTCAGAATTCATTCTACTTCCGCCAGGATTATTGAGCTTATCAATTTCTGCACCTGTGAAACCAAGCATTCTAAATCTGTTACCTGTATTATATGCTACCCAATCTGCAGCTTTTCTATTAGGATTTTCTACTGTATCAAGTACAGCATTTAATGCTACTGGCTTCTTAGATATTGTAAATGCAGAAAGGTCATATTTTTTAGCTACAACCTTAATTTTGGATTTTACTGAAGCTTTTAATTTCTCATTGATAATTTCATCATCTCTTGTTTCCTGAGTAGTGGTTGCAGTATTTTCATCTTCATCCTCGTCGTCATCAGGAAATTCGATATCATCAAGATTAGTAGGAATATTATACTCTTCTTTTTTAGGAGCATTATCAAATCCAATTATTTTCTCAGGATCTGCATCTACTTTTACATCTGCCATTTCTTTAAGTTCATCGTTTGATGTAGGAGTCGCAGACGTTGTTAATACTGGCTTTTCTTCTTCATTCGTATGATCTGATTCAATTTCAAATTCTTCTTCATTTGTATATTCATCATCTTCTATGATATTAGAATAACCTGTTGTGTATTTAACGGTTTTTTCTACTTCTTCTTGCTGATCTGGTTCTTTTTTAGCTACGCTTTTTGTTACTGATCTACCAGTAATAGCACTAGCTACTGTTTCTTCGTCTCTTTCCTGCGGATAAGCATAATGTACTTCGTTTCCATCATTCTTAAGATCACTAAGAGATACGGAATCTTCTGGTCTTGCGTTGTCTGTAAAAACTTTGTTTTCTGTGGACATATTTTACTTCCTCCTTAAAATTATAAATCGTCTTCATCATCGAAGTCATCTTCAAATCCAGTTTTAACTGAACCCAAGATATTATCTATTTCATCAGCAGACTGTTTAGTTTCTGCTGCAATTTTCTCTTTGTTTTTATTTCGAGCTTTTATAACTCTTTCCATAGGTTTAGTATTTAATGGAATAGGTTTATCACCTAATAAGACATTAGCATATCCATATCCAAGCAATTCATTCATTTCCTGTTTAGAAATATTACCATCTGTCTCTTCCATAATTTCATTAAATTTTTTAGCTTCCGCTATTTTCTTAGGAATAATAACTTTATCGAACACATCCAAAGCTCTATCAGCATCATCTTCTTTTTCTGGATGAAGCATTGGATCATCTTCCTTAGGAGCAGGTTTGAAACCGAGTTCTTCAGGAGTCATTTCTACTAAAGCCATAAATATATCTCCTTTCTTTTATCCGTTATATAATTCGGTTAAAGTAACTTCATTATTTTTGGATATATTAGCTTTTAATGTATAAATAGAATCATCAATATCTAATTCTATTAAAAGAATTTTGTTTTCTTGTAAACTTATATTTACGTCTACTTGAGTAAAATACGGAAGAAATCTATTTATTTGATCCTCAATATTTTCTTCTAAGTCAACAATAGTTTCAGAATTCATATATCTATATTTACTAACCAGTCCTACTCCAGCTTCTGGGGCAATGGAAATAGTACCTGGTTCTAATAATATTAATCTACATACTAAAGTTAGTATTGCATCTTTATCTTTTATAACTAGAGGTTTATTGAACGTACTTGTCGTAAACAAGTGATCTGTAAAAGTTTGCATCATTTACCTCCTTTAAATCTTACTATAAAGTTATTCAAATACAATTATATATTATAATAGTGAATACGAAGACAAAAATATAAAAGGAGGAAGTCAATATGAAAAATATATTAGCCGTATTTAATTGTGTACTTAAAGTTATGCATACAGAAGAAGATTGGACGGAAGATGACAGATATTTTATGATATCACGTCAGGATTTATTTGCTGCTTTAGAAGAAGCAGAACAGTATATTTCAGACGTGTTTAATGAAGTGTATGGGAAAATCAATAATACCGAATGGCCATATAAACTGGTGAATGATGAGTATGATATTTATATAAAAATACTTAATGATAAATTTGAGTCGACCGGATATGAACCAGATTCTGTAGATATGCTGACATTTGACCATGATATTAGATCAAATGATGAGTATCTGAAATATGTAGATTATGTGGAATATAGGTATGACTTCAAAACAAGAAAAAGCAAAAGATATGAGAATGTTTATGGATGTGAACCTATAAGGCGGGATATTGGAGATAGCAAAAAATATCCAAGCTTTAAAATAGGCGATATAGTAAAGCTTCAATATTCTGATAAATTATATGTTGTAAGCGGTGCTCCAACTATTAACAGTTTAAATAGAACTGTATGGAATCTGACATATTGTATACTTCCGTATATATGTGGTAAAGAAACCGATTTGTTTGTTGATGGTGAAAAAGAAGGAGTACATGAAAGCGAATTAGAACTTGTGTCTAAAGGTAATAATAAACATTTGCATTTAGATTATAAAAAGGGTACGTATATTATAACTGATAAGGAGAATTAAAATGCGTATGAATTACTTAGAATTAGCTGATAAATTAAAAGAAAACACTATAACTCGTTTAAAAGAGGAAGTGATCCCATTAAATGAATTTACAGTAAGTAAAGATATAACCGGACTGGATCATAATATAATGATGGGAAATGCAAGCGAAAATCATCCAAACAGAATCAAAATATTTATTGGCAAGAAACCGGCCATTACTATAGCTTCTACTGGAGGAGAGGATGAACCTGCTGAAGTAAAAATATTACCAAATAAACAAAGAGCCGAAGGATTAATTGGAGGTCCGAAAGAATTAAATAAATATATAAAATTTTTCAAAGAAAACTATGATCTTGTATTGCGTATAACTGATGACATGATGAATTCGGTAGATAAAGGAATTAGTAAACAATTGGAAAATGAAATTAAAGAAGAATTAAAAAGAAGGAGCAAAAAATAATTTAAGCAGTATGAGATGGAGTAAAACCCGTCTCATACTGTTTTATTTTTTGTGATATTTTAATAAAATATAAATTTTAGCAAATGAGAAATATATTATGTATTTAGGAACAAACCAAAATAGAATACAAAGAAGTACAGTATTCCTTAAATGATGTAAAAATTTACAAAAGATGATCTAAATTATATTTGCAAATGTATAGAAAATGACTAAATATATGGTAGTAAGACCGAATATTCGGTCTTACTACTTTTTTGTATATCTGAAACATTTCAGTAATTAATCAAATAAAGGAGAGTACAGTTATTATGAACGAAATAGCATTAATGGAAGCAGCCTCTTCTGTATATAAAAGAAAATATCAATGCCCTTACTGTAACGAAAAATATGATAGAATTAAACTTGTGGATCATATAGAAAAGAAACATTCGGAATTCATTCCAAAAGACTTTACTGCATCTAGAATAGTATTTAATACCGTAAATAAAAAAGAAAAAGGCAAATGCACTATATGTGGAAAAGAATCTCCATGGGACGAAGATAAATGTAGATACGATAGATTTTGCAGTGATAAATGTAAAAAAGCTTACGAGCAACTAGCTGCAGAAAGATTAAAAAGGGTAAGAGGAATGACTAAGCAAGAAATGCTTAAAGATCCAGAATATCAAAATAATGTAATGCTTGCCAATAGAAGTATATCAGGAAAATATAAATTTCAAGATGGAACCATAAGAACTTATGTAGGTTCTTATGAGCATAAGTTTTTGGAATTTATGGATAAATTTTTAAATGTAAAAAGCGAGGACCTAGAAACTCCTGGGCCTATAATAGAATATAAGTTTAAAGGAGAAACTCATAAGTGGATTACTGATGCTTATTATGCTCCATATAACTTAGCATTTGATATTAAAGATGGCGGAGATAATCCAAATAAAAGAGAAATGCCTGAATATAGAGCTAAACAAATAGCAAAAGAAGATGCTATTAGAAAACAAGGTAAATATAATTATATAAGATTAACCGATAACAAGTTTGAGCAATTGATAGAATTAATGCTTGAATTAAAAGAATTATATATAGAGAATAATGGAGAATATAATCCTATTATAAGAATCAATGAATCTACTGTATTAGAAAGCAAGAAAGCCAAAGACTTAGGACCTAAAGTATGTAGTAAATGTGGATCTAAAAACATAGGAGTATTTTTCCAAGGAGAACCTATCTACAAATGTAAAGATTGCGGAGAATATTTAGGAGTAGTACCATTTAACGAATCTGCTTCAAACGATATAATCCAAAATGCGTTTAATTCAGTAATTCATACTATTAAATGGTGCAGAATGGATGACTCTGCTTTTTGCAGTATAAATGAATATAACAAGCCAAAGATAATTAGCGATAATTCATTCTCTGCTGGTAAATTTGCGTATGAATCTGGAATTGATGCTGTAGTAAAAACTATTAACTATAACAATATTTTCGAAAATGGAAAATATTCTGCAAGATGTGATAATAATGAATTAATTATCACGATTGATAAATTGAATAACATGAATGAATCATATATTATAGATGAAATATATAAAGGAGATAATAATATGATTCGTGAAAATAAATCTACACTTGATCCAAATCATAAAACTAAAAAGACTGATACAACTTTTAAGTTTATAGATCTTAAAGATCCTAGCGTAGATAAATATTTAAAACAAGACAAATATTGTACAGAGTATTGGGATTATATTCATAAAAGTTGCATAGGTGAAATAGTTATAGATGCTGATAGCGATTGTATAGCAGGATATGTATTCTTAGATAATAAGAAATATCCGGGATTTATAACTCCGGTTGTAGTGATTAAGAAATATAGAGGATATGGATTATCTTCTAAGCTTGTAAAAGATGCCATAAATAAATATAAGGCCATAGATTTAACTGTAACGAAAGATAACGAAGTTGCTATTAAATTATATAAAGATAACGGGTTCGTTATAATTGGAGACGGTAATTCCAAAAATGAGTATTGGATGAAGCTCAAAAGCAAGCTTACTGATGAAGAGAAATCTAAATCACTAAAAGAATTTTCTATAATAACTCCATCATCTGATAAACCTTCTCAAGAAGGATTTATTGGTCATGGATCTTGGAATGCTATTAAGAAAGTTAATGGAGAACCATATAGAGAGCGTGTAGAAGTAATTATATTTAATAAGGAATTAGATAAAGTACTTATTGGTACTAGAAAATCTGATGGTAGTGTTAAACTACCTGGAGGTGGTACTGATAAGAATTCTTCATTAGAGTCTCAAGCTGCTAAAGAATGTCAAGAAGAAGTAAAGGTAAATATAGATAATCTTAAGTATATCGGAAGTTATTCTATGTCTAATGAACAGGCTAGGTATAAGGATGATGTATATAAAGGACAATACACGTATCTATATTTAGCAATTTATGATTCTGATTATACTGGATATATTAGACCAGAAGATCTTGATTCTTTATATGATACAGCTGAATGGATGAGTATTTATGATGCTAAAAAATTATTAAAGAAGAGATCTGTAGATTTATACAACTTATTTAACTATAATTATAAATTATATATTAATGATTTATCGTATTTAAAATTATAAATTGTAACCCCATAATCTGTATTGGATTATGGGGTTTCTTAATGGCTCTGAATATATTCAGAATATGATAGATTCAGAATATATAATTGTATATTATTACTGTGAATAAATAAAATTTTTCAACACTAAGGAGGAAAAACTTATGAAGAGATCTAAAACAAACACATACTATAATTTTAACGCTCCAACAGTAGAAGAACTGGATCCCGTCAGTAAAAAGATTTATGATGGGTTATGTAATGGTGAAAACAAAAAGGTACTTTCGAATAAGTATAAAGTACCAATGACTGCAATCATCGCATTGCAGAAAAGGTTTAAAACCGGTACAATTGCAAATTCGCAGTTACCTGAAATGGTGCAGAAAACGGAAACTACTGACAAATCCAAAGTAATTCAAATCGGAAACGATTCAGATTCTAGCAAAGATAGTGTAGAAACTAAATCTAGAAAGAAGAGAAAAACTGTTAACGAGGATGATATAGATTTAGTTATCGAATTTGTCAAAGATGGATATACATCTAAACAAATCGCTGAATTGACAAATTTATCAATATCTACAATATCTAGGATACGAACCAATAATCGGTCAGAGTGTCAGTCTTCCAAAACAAACACCGAGAATACTATCAGCACTACTGAAGATCATAAAACTCATTCAGATATAGTACCTATAGGTACTTCTATCAGAGTTGGGTTAGTAGCTGACAGGCATAATATGCCTGTAAATGATTTTATCTTCAAGACATCTTTATCTAAGTCGATCATGTTCGATTATGATAAAATTGAAGATATCTGTAGAGAATACATCGACGAGATGGTTGATTTCATCAATGGAGAAGCTCAACAGAAGTTAGTAGTGTACGTGACTGGTATTCAGTGTGTATTATCTTCTTTGATCAAAGTAGCTAATGAAAAGAAGGTAAATTTAACACTGAGACACTATGACTCAGACACTAATACTTATCACACTCATGTGATATGGGATCAATTTGGTGGTTCCACACCTGTAGAGATAGATGAGTTATTAGTAAACTCAAAAAGTTCTTATACATATAAGTGTGATATAAAAGAACTTATTGAGAATAAATCATGCATAAAGATAGTAGAGGTTCATTATAATAATGATACCGTGGTCTATCAAGATGCATACTTGGTAAAAAATACTGATGATATGTTTATGCTTGTGTCTGACATGATGAAGAAATCAGACAAAGATGTATCAATCTATGCCAAAGGCTATGATTTGATTAAAGGTCGATTCGTGTTAAACGGAATTGATCTTAAGTTAAAAAATAAAAATTGAGGAATTAGGTCCTCATTTGTGTCCAAACGGAAACCCAGGTACTAATATTAGTACCTGGGTTTATTTTTTTTTAGGAATACATTAAAATAAAGAGAAATCGAAGGTAGGTGATATAAGTGCCAATATTTGTTGACGATACAGAAGCTGTTAATGAAAAAGTTAACAGTTTCTCAGCATTCATATCTACTAAAATAATAATTGATGAAAAAGAAAATAAGATATTTATCAAAGGAATTAATTATGATAAATTTCTTATAAGAATAAAAGATATGTATGAAACTAAATCGGTAAATAAATTATTTACAAAAAACTATACTCCATTTACACAAAAATTATGGGAGAAAAAGAAAATACCTGGATATAAGAGAAAAGTTACAAATTTAGAAGTAGATTTATTTTTTGCTAGCGAATTATATAATATATTAATGCAATTAGCTGATTATTATAATCTCAGATATTATCGTAGAATGGCAGAATATATAAAGAAAAATACTTATTTGGATAATCTCGATAAAAATATTGATGTAAAAGTTGATATAAATAGACTAAATAGTATATTGAACGAAGATTACAAGCCTAAAGATTTTCAAGAAGAATTTATCAAAAAATATTTCGAATATAAAGAAATATATGATCTAGATGGGTATATATTATCGTTTGATCAAGGTTTGGGAAAGACATTTACCGCAGCTTGTATATCGGAACTTATACATCCAGATCAAACAATAATAGTATGTATGAATACGCTTAAAGAGAACTGGGCTAATGAATTAAGATTATATTTCAAAAAATATAATGATATCGAAAGATTCAAAAGAGAAGTATATGTATATGGAGTTTCTAAACCAAAAGAATACTCCAACGATACAAGATATATTATCGTAAATAATGAATCAATAAATAAAATATTTCCATTAGTTAAGAATACAAATTCTACTATGATAATAGTCGATGAATGCCAAAATTTTAGAAATTTAGATTCATTGCAAACCAAAAACATGCTCAAATTAAAGCAAATAACTAAGTCCAAAGACAATCTTATGATGTCCGGTACACCTATAAAAGCTAATCCGAGCGAAATAGTACCAGCTATGATGATGATTGATAGAACCTTCACTTTAGATTTAGCCAAACTATATATAAAAGCATTTACAAGTAATACCGATACATTGTCTGATGTGGTTCAGACAAGGTTTAATAGAACTATATATAGAAAAACAAAAGATCAAGTTTTGGATTTACCATCTAAAACTGTAACTAATTTTAAATTAGAGTATAAAGATGAAGATCCTTATTTGATGATAAATGTAAAAAAGAAAGTAGCGGATAGATTTCAAGAAATACTTGAAAGCTATAAAGACGAGGTAGATTCTGTTAAAGATGAATTTAGAGAAACGACTTTAAAATATTCATCACAAGATAGAACTACTACGTTAGACTATATAAAATTTGTTGATAAAGGACAAGATTATGAATCTGTACATGATTCGTTATATGACTTATATGATGGATTTATCAAGAATAATGTATATCCTAATATAAAAGATAAAGATGAATTAAAAAGATATAAATACGTAGTAAGTGTATATGTATATATAACTCAAAAATGTTTTTTCTTAGCTATGGGAGAAGTTCTACCAAAAATAAAAGCTAAAGCATTTAATGAGTTATATGATAATAATAAAGATCTTATATATAAAATGATCAATAATAATCCAAAGAAAACAGTTATTTTTTCTACTATAGTAGAAGTTGTAGATCATATTTGTGATGATCTTAATAAAAACGATATAAAAGCTGTAAAGATAACTGGATCTGTAAAAAATCGAATGAATATTATTAATCAATTTAGAGAAGATGATACTGTAGATGTATTAGTAGCAACCTCTCAAACTATGGGAACTGGTGTTACATTAGTAGAAGCAAACCAAATGATGGTATTTTGTCCTCCGTATAGAAAAGCAGATTTTGATCAAGCCTGTGATCGTATATATAGAATAGGACAAACTCATCCGGTAAATATTTATAATATAATAGGATCTACTTCATCTAAAGACATAACTACAAGAATGACAGATATATTAGATTGGTCAGATCAAATGGTTTCTTCTGTATTAGATAATATAGTTAATGAAGAAGCTTTAATAGAAAAATATAAAGGAGAAGATACTAATATGATCATGTTTGAAGAAGCTATATATGATTCTAAACATACAGAACCGGTATATATAGTATTGATGCATACCGGAACTATGCTGGCTAATACCATAAAGGCTGTAACAAAAGATGAATTTTCCCATTCATGTATATCATTTACAAGTAAACTTGATCCGATGTTTTCTTTTGGTAACAAGAAAACGTCATATATTGCCGGGCAACCTGGATTTGTTCAGCAAAATACCAAGGACGAGTTTTTTAAGAAGAAAAAATCTGTTTATGAAATATATGTAATGTTTGTAAGCAAAAGTCAAAAACAGAAGATGATAGATAGATTAAAATGGTTCAAAGAAAAAGATAAATATTTAGGGTATGATATTATAGGATTAATTAAATATAAATTAGGCATATCTAGCGATGATAATCTTAAAAAATGGTTCTGTTCAAGATTTGTAGCAGAATTATTAGGCCAAGCTGAAGATTTGGGCAGGGATGCTAGTTTATTTAGTCCTCAAGATTTTAAAAATGATTTGAATTTTATTTCTTTAGTTAATAAAGGCGATGATTTATATAATTATGATTACAAAGTGACAGAGCGAAACTTAAAAAAAATAAAGGAAGGAGATTATTCGTATAACGAATCTGATGCAAATATGGGAATAATAGAAAAAGCTTTACTAGAAATGGACAATACAGATGATATTAAAGAATCAACTTTATTAACTGAGACACTAGAAGATTTTCTTAATAACGGTATGACTGTAAGTGAATCTTTAGCATTAAATGAAGCCACATTATCTTCTAAAGAAAGAAAATCTTTACCTGATAAAACATTTGGTTTACCAGAAAAAAGAAAATTTCCTTTAAACGATTACGATCATGTAATTTTAGCTATTAAATTCTTCAATAGATGCGACAAGAAAGATCAAGAGGAATTAGCTAAAAATATAATTAAAGCTATGAAAGTATATAAAGTTCCTACTGATAAGATAGGTAAAAATAATAAATTAAGAAATTATATAAATGGGTCTTTAAAGGAATTTGCTATTCATGAAGGATTGCTTAGTAAATATAAAACAGAAAAAAGAGAGATAACTCCTAAAGTTTCTAAAAAAGAAGCTGCTAATAAAATGGTGAATTATTTAAATAGCTTACTGAATGGAAAATATAAGCAATTTAAAAAGTATATAGAAATTGCAATTGATGATAAATATATAACCAATTTTATTAAAGATTCAGATTCTAGATATGTTCATATAGATTTATACTATTTCAATGTACCTGAAAAAGATCAGGATATACAGATTATATCATACGGAAAATGCAAAACATTTGATGATTATGAAGATAAGCTTCCTAAAAACATGATAGACGATCTATTTGGAGACCTCGAAAAATTTGCGAAAAATTTATCCGGAGACGGTGTATATGATGTATACAGTATTCCCGATCAAGGATGGTCTTTAGAAGGAACCGTAGGATTTGATTATACAAAAAAATATGAAACTGTTAAAGTTAATAAGAAAACAGGAGAAGTAATGAAAGAATCAGTTTTGGATGAGGGATTATTCAAAAAAGATCCTTACAAAGATACAATTAAGAAATACAGAAAATATAATCCTTCAAGACCAGATTGTGATAAAACGATGAAAGACATAGAAAATACTCTGGTTAACGATATAGCTAAAAATATTAGAACGAAATTAATTAAAGTTGAAAATAATGAAGACGACACTGTATCTGTAATATTTAAAACAGATAAAGTATCTGGGTTAAATAAAAGATGTTTTGACGCTGTTATTAGATCTAAAGGAGTAACACTTCTAAATGAATCGTATAAGCTAATTACAGTTAAATATAAAGATTGTATTTTACTTGTATCGACTAGTGATGAAGATGATGACGATATCGAATCAATTTTTAGAATAGATCTATCTGTTTTATATTGTAAAGAGTATTCTGATGCTTGCAAGATTTCTATATCATCTATAGAGGTTTTATGTAAAAATGTAAATATAACATATACGTCTTTAGTAAATCCTGCGTTTGTGTCATTCTCCGTAGCCGGAGGAGGAAATGCTTATACAGATAAATATCCGAATATAGAAAAAAATACCGGATGTAAAATAATACCTAAAGCATTCGCGATATATGTATTTTCTAATAATGCAATACATGAATCTGTAGGAGTTCCTGTTGTAGGTCTTACTAGCAAAACACCAGTAATAGTAGATAATATGTATAATAATGCATTTACTTCATTAGAAATGGATGAAGAAATAATACGTAATTGCATGATGTCTTCTACTAAAGCATTACTAAATAAAGAGGATAAATTCTACGTTCCTTATATTCCATATATACAGGAATCTTTAAATATAGATCCTAACATAGGATTTTATAGAGATAGAAATGGTATATTTGTAATGAACGAGAATACCAAATTAAGATCTCCTTCATATAATGACGTAGATGATATAGATGATAGAACTATATTATATGTAACATATGGAGAATTAAACGATTCTAAATTAAACGATTTATAAAAAATAAAACGGAATACTCCATATGGAGTATTCCGTAATATCTTTATTTTTTGATCGTATACTATCATATTGAAAAAATAAATAATAATATAAATCATACTTATTTAAATAAGTGTGTAGAAAGAGGTATGATATGAGAAGAGATGAATTCATGAACGCGCACGAAGTAAGAATGAGCGAGCTTGAAAAAGCTTGCGAGGATCTTAACGAGATTCTCGGCTCCGATCCTGTAGAAGGATTTGAAGATGATATCCTGGATCCTTCCCTAGAAAGCGAAAGAGGAATCCAGGATATCCAGACAAAGAATTCTCAAGATTTGGATGACTTATTGAAGGGTCTTGAGAATTTATAAAAAATAAATAACGGATAAGTAAATGCTTATCCGTTATTCTTTCCCAAAAGCTGATTTATTTTTTCTTGCTCCAGGTATCTGTCTTCCCTTAGATGCTTTTACTGGAGCACTCATAGCTTTTTCTGATTTTTGTTGATCTCTTTCAAAATCTGATAAATTAAATCCGTTCTCCGGTCTACCTAAATAATTTACCATATTTTGAGCATATCCAAACATATCTACTGTATCTATTAGATATTTAAATCCTAGAAATAGATCTGATATCATATCTACATATATAGATGGATCTGATATAGTTATTCTTACTCCTTGATTTTGGATATTATTCCATTCGATCACTACTGGATCGAACCATAAATATTTACCATCTGGTAATGACATTTTTAATGTATTTCTTCTTTTACAAGTTAAATTACCATCTTTAACTTCAAAAGTATTATCTATCATCCATTTAGATGCCATACTTACTAATTCTCTTAATATAATAATATCTTGTATACGGATCATTACACTTCGATCCCAATTGTCACCTCCTACGTCTATAGACATATAATACGAAAAACATCTTTTAATAGTTACTGCTACCTGAGTATCGTCATATTTCGATTCATAACGATACTCACTGTGAAAAAACCTTCTACTATTATCTATACTTGAATTCTTTTTGGATAATAGTACATTAAATCGCAGATTAATATTATTCCCTAAATACATCATATCATCTGTGATTTTATCATAATCTACGTATTCAACTTGCATATTAACTGTTTAACTCCCTATTATTTATAAAAATATATTATTAAACAGTTTATCTGGATATAAATTTCCAATTAAGATCTTTCTTCCAACTGATATCATAAGTTCCATTAGATACAGCTATAATTACATCATCTGTCATTCTTCCATAAGAATCTAATGATGACAGCATGAAAGAATCCGGATTATTATATATTTTTAACCCAAAATATAAATCTGGGTTTCTAGAAACTTTTCTGGCTTTTTCTACTAAAGGTATATAACCAGCCAATACGTCAGTAAATGTAATAATCTCCTCTCCCCATTTATCTTCATAAAACTTTATCGGTATTTTATAATAAGGCTCAAGCCTTATATCTGATCCATGCTTTGGACCATTCTGCCTGAATCTAAATACAGAACTTCCAAATATATTATCCCCATCTGGAGATTCTGATAATCTAACTATTGGATATTCTGTATCAAGCTCTAATCTTTCTGACGGATATTCTGAAGTATCTCCAGTATACGTGACATATTCCGTAACTTCCTTATCTTTGCACTTATCATTAATATCACGTACAATGCTCGGTAATGATTCTTCTACTATAGCATCTGCTACCTTTGTTGCCGTTTTAACAGCACTATTTAATATTGTATCTGCTATACTTGGTTCTTCTTTCCTCTCCTCCTTAAGTTCTTCATTATCAGAAAAGCACTCTGATAATCTTTGTAATTTTGTTTTGTTATTTACGGAATTACCCTCATAAAAAGTTTCATAAATTTTATCCGTAAGTGCATCAATAAAAATTCCCATTGTTTTCTCTCCTTTTCATTTTATTCATCTATATAATATATAAAGAAAAGAAATTTTGGAAGTATACTTTTCAGTATACTTCCGATTCATAATCATGATATAATATTTTTCCTTTTTCTTTTTTAGACTCTAATCTAGCATGTCTATTTATTAATTCCAAATCACCTATCTCTACTTCTGTACATCTAGTAGCATATTTATCGAATATAGGTTTCTTATAATTATAATATTTCTTTATCTGATGAAAACTTTTATCTACTATTTCTATATACATAGTATTATTTGCTCTGGTTCTACCTAATGTCTGTCTAGCCAAAACCTCTGATTTAAATGGTTCTGCTAATACTACAGTCATCTTTAATCCATCTATATCTACTGCAGCTCCTGCTGATTTAGTTGTAGATAATATTAATCTTTTATTTAAAGCTTGTTGTTTTTCTTCTTCTGATACCATAGAAGTATATACACCGACGTTATTTCTAAATTCCTGATGGTTTTCTATGATCCAGTTGTATACTTCTGATATGGCATTATTTGTACCTATATATACCAGGCATTTTTCATATAATCCAACATTTTCTTCTATTATTTCGAATAATATATCAAGCATCATATAGAAATTATCATTAGTTACTATTAGATTAGTGTACTTATTTCTGTCTAATCCATATTGGTTTTTACAGCTCGATATCTGTTGCGGAGTAGGTTTACTACTATACAATATACTTAAATATTCAGTATGAGGATCAGTTTCAGGATCAAATAAATCTATTGCTAATACATTTTTAAATGATAATTGATAAATATTGTTTTCAAATTCATTTGATCTTAATGCTGTTGCAGTAATATAATAATTCTTATAGGTATTTGTATAGTAATCTATTTTCATCATATTATCAAAATTTTGATGAGCCTCGTCGTAGAATTTCAATCCTATTCTTAAATATTGAAATAATTCAGTTATTTTATCCCATCCATGAGTATCACCATAACTCTTTAATGTAGAATGAGTTACTGTAAAATATTTGATTTTCCTTATTTCTTCTGGTGTTTTGGTTAATAATCTATATATACAACCAGAGCCTTTTATATTATATATCTCCTTATCTGTTACATTCGTGTACTGCTTAATTCTATCTATCCATTGAGTTAACCAAGAACTTTGCGAGGTTATAATGATAGATTTAATACCTAAATAAGCACTAGTAGCTATAGCTATATAAGTTTTACCTTTACCTGTATATAGATTTAATTGTAATTGAGATTTAGTAGCTGTATCTCTATATTCTTCTTTACCTATAGTAAATCTTAATGCTTCTTTTTGTACATCGTTTCTTGGTAAAGTCTTTATCATAATATCATTATACATATCGAACTCATCACTCATATTACGTTCTACAATAGCTTTTTGCTCCATTATTTTTTCGACAAAATAAACGTCTATACCTCTCGGGAGATATAGAGTACGATTTTCCGTGTCATAAAATAATCCCTGATAGTAATATTGGTGATTCGTTGGGTTAAACATTAAGAAATATTTCTCTAAATCTGGATGTGATCCAAATTCATAATCAGTTATTTTTATACATGTATTTTTAACTATTATTTTACTCATTGCACCTAATTCCCTTCTTTGAGAGCTTTATTTACTTATTTGTACGTACAAAAATGATTCCGTAATATCTTTATTTTTGTCAAAATTATAGATCTTAATAAATCCTAATACAAATATATATTATATAGGTGAAAATAAAAAGAAAGGAGCCGATAATTATGGCTAAATTTATAACAGACGATACCAAAGATTCATTGGCAAAAGATTTTTATGATTTTTGTAACGGGATAATTTCTCAAGTTGAAAGTTTACATGGTATTTTTAATGACGATGTGTATAGTAATATTATACACGAATTTATCAACGTAGTTAAAAAAGAATATGAATTATACGATAAGTTTGTAGGACCTATTAATCACGTAAGAAGATTCTATCCAAATGCTACTTATAAAAATACCATTAATAAACTAAATAAACTAGATCCCGAAGTAATACGTAAAGAAATAGAACGATACGGAGATTAATACAAAATATATAATTACAAGAAAGGGGTATTATGTTTATATGGGACGTTATCGTAATATTAATGTGTGTGAAAATTTTGGCTGGATATCTGATTCTATTGTACTGAAAGCCGAAGAAGAATTGCTAGACTATATAAATAAAACGATAGAATATTTGGACAATCTCTGGAAAAGCGGAAAAATATCAGCTGAAGACTTTAAATCAATTATACTCAACTATGAAGTTCAATATGATTTATATACAAAAACTTTTCTTGATACTTTTGGTTATTCCATAGAAGTAGAAGAGGATAAATGTAGCTTTGTCAAATATTTTAATAAAGCTATAGATAACGATTATTATACCTATTCATATGGATATATAAAAATATAATTAATGACGAAAACAAGCTACCTGAATAGCTTATTTTCAGTTTATTATTTTTATGAGTTATATATATCATATATGTGAAAATAAAAGAAAGGAGTATTATATTATGGATAATACAAAATATTTAAAAAGTGATATTGTTTCTAAACCAGTTATTAGAAGATGGGATCTTCATTATTGCTCATTAGATCAGGATATACTTCCTGATTCTGGTTCTGTTTTAATTGGGAAAGCTAATAGGCCATGCTTAATAGTTAGCTCTAATGAATATAATCAGATGTCAGATAAAGTATTAGTAATGCCTTATTGCAGTAATAACAGAGATGATTTAACAGATGAAGAGTACGTAAAGCAGGCTGCAGAAAGAGGAGAAACTTTAATACCAATGGTATTAAATAGAAATGCCAGATCATTTCTTATCATTGATCAACCTAGATTAATTGCAAGAAAGATGCTCAGAGGATATGTAGGAACACTTGATGTAGAAGCAAACGAAAAATTAGCAATTAAAGTAACGGAAGCTGTATTTAATTATATGATTGATCCTGAAGTGTTTACGAAAACAGAAATATTCAAATCAATGGTTAACGAATACTTTGCTAATAATTTTACTGTTGATGCTACAGACGAAAGTATTTCAACTCCTCCAAAAGATGTCGATGAAAAACCAAAGTCGGTCCCTAATACTATTCAGGAAGATTACGGAATAATATGCATGAGAAGATCTAAAGAGGAAAATGCTAAATATGCATTAGCAATTTAGATTAATTAAATACGAAAGAAGGAAGTATAAATGTTAAAGGGAGAGGGAAAGTACGGATTGAAGGAATTTGTAAAGAAAGAAGGTGTAAATTATCATAATAGAAATTTAAAAACTGGAGCATGTTTTGAGCAATATGATAGACAGGGTAACCTTATATATTATAATTGCTCATTCTTGCTTGCATCTAATGCTGTATTAAATTATAAACAGGAATATGCTTATAATCATATAGCACATATAGTATCATATAGAGATTCTGATGGGGTTAAATGGGAAAAGCAGTATACTCCAGAGGGATTTGATATTGTATACAAAAATAAAATATTTAAAGTAGCTTTTAGATTTAAATATAAAACCAATAAAATCATAGCTATAGAAAGCAATGGTCATAAAGATATTATAGATATATCCAAATGTAAATCTATATCAATAATAAACGGAATAGATTTTTCTGATAGATTCTTATTAGAAAACAAAAGTTTATTCGATTATTTTATATCAGATTTACCAGCGACCGATTTACAAGAAAAAATAATAGCTTTTAAAGATGATGAATTATCCGATAAAGTATTAAATTATTTGAAAGAGGTATGACTAATGGAACATTCAAAATCTACTAAAAAAGATCTAATGAAACAAATGATCAAGAAATTAAATAAGCAGGATAAAGAAATAAACCAATTAAAATTGCTACTCTATAATAATATTCAAACTAAGAGATTAATTCAAGATGAAAAACCTTCTCGCCAAATTAGTTTTCTTAGAGGGGAGGATGAAACATTTTATGATTAAATCATTCTATGCTGTTTTGGATTTAAAGAATCCAGATTTAGTTATTCAGAAAATAGATCCAGTAAATTTTAAACTATATAGAAAATGGAAGAATGGAGTAGAAGAATGGATCACATTCTATTATCTTGCAGATGGAAAACGTATTCTTATTAAAGAATATAAAAACTCTACTGGATACGAATTTAAGATTGATACCGAAAATAAAGAATTCATGTATAATGATAATCTTGGTAATTGGTATAAATATAATATAATTACCCATGATTACGAATCTGTAGACTTAACTCATAGATATGATAATAATGGAAATCTTATATATTATAAGTCTCCAGAAGGAGTAGAAGAATCTTATCAGTACGATGACAATAACCTGATACAGAAATATGAAAAGAGAGTAGATGGAGAAATAGTATTAACCCGTACATATCAAAGATACATAGCGAGAGGTTCATCAGAAGAATATTTTATGGATGAACCTTTAACTCAAATTCAAGAGAATACTAAAGATTTATACTCTGAAAGAACTTATGATATGAAAGGAAGAGAGATTCTTTATGAAGACGAAGATAGAAACGGAGATAGAATAATGGTTGGAACTAAATATGAAGATAAAAGAGCACATGTAATGGTGTGGAAGAATGGAAAGTTTATTTACGAATACTATGTCAAAGAAGGAGACGAAAATTATGGAAAAGGATTCAAAAAATAATATGGTTATAGATGATAAGCCAGGACAGGCATTTTCTATGGTTTCACCATACGGAGTTATGCCACACGATGTTTTGTGTAAACCACGTAAAAGAATAGAATATATTTTATCTCCTAAAAACTGTCCTGATGAGGGAATTATACCGTTACCGTTTTTACTTAAAATAAAAGATGAAGACAATTATTTAATATTTAAAGGTTTACAAACTGTAAAATTATCTAGCGAAGAATCTTATGATAAAATAACAAATAAAAACATCATAAGATATATACTAAAAGAGCACATTGCTGCAGTATTTCGAGCAAGCTATAAAAATAATATCGATTTTTTAAAAGCACAAGAATACGGAGAATTAACAGATTAAAAAACGAGAAAGCTATCCAATGGATAGTTTTCTTTTTTCTACGATACGCGTAATATCTTTATTTTTTGATCATATAATATTATAGTGATAATAATAAAAAATAATACATAAATCCTATATAATAAATATAGGTAGAAAGAGGAACAATATGAGAAGACTTGATACCATGAGAAACATTTTAAAGAAAGCTAAGACCAACGATCTAACAAAAATAAAATCGAAAGCGCTTACGCCGCTTATGTATGATAAAGATAAGCATACATTTTTACAACTCTCTCCATTGTGGGAGGGACATGGATGGAACTCAAAACTAATAGGTGTGAGAGTACCTCACACCTATTGGATTGGGGAAGTACTTGTAACAAAATATGAGGATTTTAAATTAACACTTCCTCGGAGATACTATAGATAAATTATAAAGAGGTGTAAGGATTATACCTTACACCTCTTTATACCCAAAACTATTTTATTTTTTATTAAATACTCATTATATTACTATATGGAATATTGTTGTTTCCGTTAGTCTGAATATTTACAGACTTAAGCGGGAAATTACCAATATTATCATTTATAATAGTTGTATAATCAATAAACTCTACAACCCATTTAGGTACTGCTACATCTAACGGTATTGCTAATGATGTAAATTCATTACCTTTACTTGTAGCTTTTCCTTTAAAAATACTTGTATCCTTTAATACGTTCTTTATCTTTTCGTATGTTTCTGGATAAGTATCTTTTATTTTTTCTACAGTTTCTTCATTTACAACTACTTTTACAATATCCATACTATTTCTAGCTGTTAAGTCAAATCCTTCAAGACCATCATCTTTAATATCATTCCATATAACCGCAGCTTTTATACCTTGTATACCCATAGGATCATCATAATGATCCATAGATTTTACATTTACCGGTTTATAGAATTCTTTTTCTCCATTATTAAGAGATCTAAATATCTTTTTATCTAATATCGCTAATCTCTTTATAATTCTAACTTGATCTATTACATCTGTATCAAGTATCTCTTCATATAATATCTTAGATAAAGCTGACTGTATAGATTTATTTAAGGTTACCTTTCTAATTTGTAAACCTTTAATATCCATACTTTCTTCTTCTGGTACTTTATGACCTTCCTGAAGTTCCTGTTTAGATGCATAGTTCTTCATACCTTCTGTTAATAATGCTCTTTTCATAAGAAACTCATTTTTCATATAGATAAGACATTTTCTATCTTCTCCATAAGAATGATTAGCTTTAGTATATTCTACCATATAATCATTTACCAAAGCACCTACTATATAAGCCATAATATTAACCAATGAATATCTTAAATTATCAGAACCAGTTTGCTTATTAGGATTTACCAATCTTTTTCTAATTACAATATCATCATTAATGAAATCATAATCTTCATAATCTTCTTCAATAGGTTTAGTTTCTCCTAATACTGGATTATCTATTTCATTTAAGATTTTGAATTTGTGACCTTTACATTTCTCAAGACCAAATCTGAACCAAGCTTCAAGACTAATAATAGCACTATCTGTATCAGAGATACCAGCAATATTTTTAATCATATTATCGCATCTATCAACTTTATCCATATATTGATATTTAAAATATACAAACTCTTTTAAGATATCTACTAAAGTATCTATCTCTACTTTGATTTCTTTTGGTGGCTCGTTTGGATCCATAAATGGTTGATCTAATTTTTCCAATAAAATTAATAATGCATTCGTCATTGATGCATTATCCATGAACTCGTAAAGGTTATTTTTGTAATACAGTCTATTTATATCTTCTTGATCAAGTCTATTAATAATATCCCATATGATCTGTAAATCCATTTCATCAGGTAACCATTTTATTAATCCTTGCTTATAATCACCTATAGTAAGTACAATTTTATTGAAACATTCTTCTTTAGAAATATTACGATCTAATATATCGCAGTCTCTATATCTTCTTTCTTTTCTTTCACTTACTACACTATCAATAAACCATACAACTTCTTCAAGAGAAGCAAATTTAACGTTATTAGATAGAAAGCTTTCGAAAAACATAGTTGCTGTACTAATGAGTTCTCTACCTGTTGTAGTAATGGATTCTGCTACAAAGATATTATAAAACATTGCTTGACATTGACCAAGTACACCGTATATTCCATTACAGTCAATTTTATCAAGTAATTGCAATAGATTATATTTCACAAACATTTCAGATCCTTTTGGATACTTAAACATTTCTGCTTTATGAACACCTCGCATTTCCATAAATCCTCTAATCATTTCTATTAAAGGATTAGGAACTGTTCCATGTCTCATAAACATTACTCCAGATGGAGTACATATTGGTTGCTGAGATGCTATATAATTTGTAAACTCTGATAATAACATCTCATGTTCTTTCTTATTGTAGTTATTGACTATTTTACATTTAGTATCAACAAATCTTTTCTTTACAGAATAATCAATAGCATCTTTTATCTCTTGATTATTTAGGCTTGGATATATTAAAGACATTACTGTATGCATTTGCTGCATATATCTCATAACGCCAGCCGAATTATCTACTGCTGAATTAACCATTTAAATATCTTCCTTTCTTTTAGAATTATTCTTATGTGTTCGCAAAGATAATATATCATTAAAACTAGTATAAGGTTAAAATAAGAACATATGTGTAAAAATGGCTTGTTAAAGTTATGATTCTAAAAATAAAGATTATGAATTTAAGGAGGACAATATCATGTCATTATTTGATACAGGTTCTGAAAAGATTACTTTAGAAAATACATTTGATGAAGATCAGAAAGATTTAGTTATTGAAGCTCTTATTTATGACGAAGTTTCTCATCTTCCTCAAGAGAAAATTGAAGAGTTCTGTAAACCGAATGGAGTTGGAGAAGAACTTGTTATGGAAGGTAAGATCTCTAAGAAAACTATTGTACGTCTTAATAGACAGGACGACCTTGCTAGACGTAAAAAGATTATGGCTCTTAATCTTGCTAAAGAAGCTAATGATCCATTATATGCTAAATCTGTTATGTTTCGCCAGAAACAGAAAGAATATGTAGCAAAGATTATGCAGAAATATGGAAATAAAGCTGAGAGACTTGCTAAGCAGGCTCAGCAGGAATTCTTACATCCTGCATCTGATAAGAAAGTTCTTCCAGCATCCTTTATGAAAGCTGGCGGAGCTGAACGTGTTGGCCAATAATTAATATAAACATATAAGTAATTCTGATAAGTAAAATACCTTCAATAATAATCAACGAAAGATATGAGAGTAAGTGGATTAATTTCCACTTACTCTCATTATTTGTTTTATTGATATATTATAAAAATAATTAAGTTATAGGATTTTGAAAAATACATACAGTTCTACAACTTAATAAGTATAAATAGGGAGGATTAGAACTTATGGACGAATTATTTAATGATCTTTTAAATCCGGAGCCATTTATATCAAAGATTCAATCTCGATTTAATGAGATACAACCTTTGATAATTGATGATCTGACGCACTATGAAAATTATGGTGAATATGTACCGCTAGTTAATACTGGAGCGATCAGTATTAACACTTCTAATTTGAGTAAAGAGAATATTGATTCTCATTTTACTTGGATTTATAATATCATTGCTGATGGCATTGAGCAGAAAAAAGTTCATGATATGATAGTATATATTACATTTATGGATAATGTACAAATTAGATTATCTATATTTGATTATATGCTTAATCTTATTATGTGGAAACTACCTTTGCAAGCCGGAGATTCTTTAACAAGTAATTTCCTATTCTTTGATGATTGCATCACGCAGGATTCTATCAAAGATTATATTGATTTTAAATTCATTGATATTCACAGAAGAGATTTTAATAACTGTGATATGAATCAAATGATTGATGAGACAATATACAAATTTATGTATATTGATGACTTTGCTTATTATCTTATCAATACTATCAATGAAAAAGATACTATTGATTTAATGAAGAAGTCCCAAGTAGCATGGGATACATTGCATTTTTCTACGGTACAATATCCGTTGGAAGACAAGAAAGATGCTGCTATGGATATGACAAACAAATTAATTGCAGTAATAAAAGCACCTGATTCTGAGCATTGTTTAAGGGATTCGTTCAGAGCTAGAGAAGGTGTTAACCCAAAACAGTTCAGGGAAATGATTTGCAATATTGCAACTAAACCCGATGGTAATGGAAGTATCTTTAGTATCGACCTCGATACAAACTATATGCAAGAGGGTGTAGCAAAACCTGAATATTATACTATTGATAGTAGTGCAGCAAGACAAGCACAGATCTTAAATAAAGAGAATGTAGGACAATCTGGAGCATTTTCTAGAAAATTAAGATTAAATAATATGCACGCTAAAATTCATCCAAACCCAAAATACGTTTGTAATTCAAAAAGATTCTTGCCAATATTTATTAAAGATATGAAAGTATTAGTAAGATTCAAAAACAGATATTTCAGATTTAATCCAAAAGGAATGGAGTATAAAGTATCTCCACATCCAGAAAGAGATAATGTAAATCTTATAGGAAAGACTTTATATTTTAGATCTCCGGAAACATGTGCTTCACATGCTAGAGGAGAAGGGATTTGTTATAGATGCTATGGGGATTTGGCATATACGAATGCAGATATTAACCCAGGATGTATGGCATCAGAGTTATTGTCTTCTGTATTAACCCAGCGATTATTGTCTGCTAAGCACTTATTAGAGACAAATGTAAAAGCATTAAACTGGGTTCCGGAATTCAAAGATATTTTTGCTGTAAACTGGAATATGATTATGATTATGGATGATTTCATTCCAAAGAAATGGAAACTTATTATATCATCAGATGATATTTATCAGGAATCAGAATATGATGAGTTTGATTATAACTCATGCATAACTACTTTCAATGTAATGGATCCTGATGGAAATACCATTCTTATCAAAACAGAGGATTTAGACAACTTATATATTTCTCCAGAGTTAAGAAAAGTAATGGATAATCAGAAACTTGTAGATGATCAGTATATAATCGATTTCTCTGATATTATGGGGATTCATTTATTTATGGTCAATATTACAAATAATGGATTATCTGCAACTCTTGAACGATGCAAAGCTACTCTTGATAAACAAGCTATTATTAAAGAGTATAAAAATGATATCGGATTATTTACACAAGGATTTATCAATACTATTATTGAGGGTGGACTTGATACAGATGCAGTTCATTGTGAAGTACTTATATCAAATCAGTTACGTAGAGTCACAGACGATTTAGGAGATTCTATGTTACAACCTGAGTGGGAATATCCAAATGAACCATACAAGATCGTAACTCTTGATACAGCGTTAAAAGAGAACCCAAGTATCACTACATCATTGAATTATCAGTATATACAGAAACAGTTATTCAAACCAATTACATTTAAGAAAAATAAACCTGGTATGATGGATTTATTCTTTATGGAAAAACCACAAGAATATATGAATGTAGAATTGGATTATAACCCGAAATTCAAAGATGACGTTGATGATGCAATTGATGGATTTATTAATCCTATTTATCACGTAGATGAAAATGGTAATAAATTATAATTAAATATTGTCTCACTAGTATATCATACTAGTGAGACTTTAATCTAGAAAGGAGAATTTAATTTATGAGCAACGTATCTATGTTTTTATTTAATGATGATGAGGAAATGAAACCTAAACCATCAGAAATTAAACGTTTACAGGAAGGTAGTGTGAAATGTATTGAAAAGAAGAAAGAACCATATGTAGAAGGAATGATCTTCGTATTACAAATGGATAGAGAGATTGATAAAGATAAGCATTGCATTATATCTCCAGGAGGATATGAGTTTAAATCCAGTAAAAGTGAAAAATCTTTACAGTTTGATTTCTTTGACTATGCAGGATATATAGATTCAAATGATAAGACAAAGATATTATTTGAAACTGAAGTATTAGACAGACAGTCTTTTCCAGGAACTATAGATAAATTAAATAAATCATTTTGTGAAGATATAAACGAAATTACAGAATTTTATGTTTATACTGGAGAAGATGAAGATCCAGAACTAAACTTATCTAAAATTATAGACATAAGTTTATTATTTACAGATGGTACTAAAATTGATATCAAAGAAGAAGTTATAAATAAATACAACGAAAAGATTACTAAAACTAAAGAAAAGAAGAAGATGCCGATGATTAATAGATTATCGAGCATGTCTTTAACATTAAAATTTAAAAATCTTCCAGATGATATTATGTATAAATCTTTAAGTGAAAGTAAATCTATAACTATATTTGACATAATACAATTATCATCATCAAGATTAGGAAAATCTGCAAAGTTTGCATTCTGTGGAGAGGTGGAAAATCATTTCTTCGAGCATGACAAATCCATATTAATAGAAAAGCAGAATTATTTGGATAATAGTGCATTCTATGATGACATAGATATACTTACAGAAGATTTTATCAAATCGGTTGATGTAATAAATTATATATCCTTCGATGATGTATTATTAATGCCGAATCTTCCGATACAGTCTATTCTTACAATTAAATATGAATTCGAAAATGGCGATGAATACTACGCAAATGATTATGTAATAGACGAGTTCAATAGAAGAATTAAAGAAAATATGAACTTAATCCATATTAATTAATAAAAGGAGAATGATTACAATGAAAAGCAATGAAAATAAAGAAATTTGTAGCAAATGTAGAGGAATTTGTTGTAGAAACATGCCGGGACAATACGTCCCGGATGATCTCTTTGATCATGAAATGACGAAAGAAGAGTTGAAGAAATTTATATTAGAAGTTGGGAATATATCTATAGACTGCTGGGAGCCAGATGAAGAATCAGGTTACGAATCATATTATTATTTAAGACCAATGAGAAGAAAATTAACTCTTGAAGAAGCAAAGCAAAATGTAATAACGATAGACGAGAAGGATCCTGATAATTTATCATTAGAAGATAAAGAGAAAATAGCAGAAGTGTGGGCAAATATACTCAGTTATTCGATCAAGAATTTCAGAAATCAGGATCTTACGGTTGATTATGGATATAACGAAGTTGCACTAGTATGCTGTCATTTAACCGAAAATGGGTGTGATTTAAAGTTTGATAAAAGGCCTACCAATTGCAAAGAATTAATCCCAGCAAGAGATACGGAATGCTATATAGAAGGATTATCCGAAAATGATTCAGCGAAATTATATTATGCTAAGAAATGGGAGAAATATAATGATATGCTGAATGATATAGCAAATGAAATTGAATTCGGAAAAGACTATAAAGAATATATTGGAGAGGAAGAATAATATGATACAGGTATTTCCTAAAGATGAAAATGTAAATATGAATCTAGAAGTTCCTACATTTGTAAATACTAGGAAAAATGATTACATATTATCTAAGAAATATACTAAAGAAAAGGAGGGTCTTACAATGAAAAGACTCAATAAGAAAATCGAAACTATAAACAATATTATTCTGGCAGTTGCCATTGCCGGAATAATATTCTGGCTCCTTGGAGATGGCCTTTTTGGTCATCTCGGAGGACTTATAGTTACTATTATAGTAACTATAAGCATTTCCTTATTGACAGTAAGGAAACTTCAATTGAAGAATAAGAAACTTCAATTGAAGTTAATGAAAGCAAGACGATAAGTCTTGCTTTCTTTTTTCTACGATACTCGTAAAATCGTTTTTTTTTGAGTGTATATTATTATAGTGATAAATAATAATAAATCCTACTTTTAAAATAAGTAGGTAGAAAGAGGTATAATATGTGGAATTTATTTGGCATAGATGATTTTTTAACAGACCAATTTTCTGAGGAGGCTTCTGCATTATTAGAAGACCCTCAGGAAGGGGATTTAGAAAAACTAAAAGATATTTTTAAGAAATATTCCTGCAACGCTATGTGGTGGGAGATAAAACCGGTGTATGACCGGTATTATTCTGAGATTGAATATAAGCTCAGAAAAATAAAAAATAAATTAGAAGAAAGCTAGTAATGCTAGCTTTCTTCTAATTATACTAATTTACGTATACTCTTTATTTTTTCTACGATACTATGGCAAAATTGTATTTGTAATATCTTTATTTTTTAATTATATATTATTATAGTGATAAGAATAGAAAATCTATATCTTATCCGGTAGTATGTCCGAAACATACATAAAAGGAAAGAGCACTTCATAGTGCTCATTATATTACTTTACTTTATTAAGGCGGGCTTAGGTTGCGATCTTTTTGGTCGTAACCTAGGCTCAAAATCAAATAATAATATTTTATTTTTTCTAATTATACCAATTTACATATACTCTTTATTTTTTGTCTAAAACAACACTGTAATATTGATTGAGGAGATGATGTAAATTGGTAATACCTGCTGAGAAACAACAAGTACAACCTATTACTATATATTATCAGACATCTACTACTAATCAAAGTTTCATGGATATGCATTTTCAATTAAAACAACAAGGACGTGTTAATAATAGATTTTTCCTTGCATTATACGATAGAGACTTGATAGGAGTAGATCCAAGGGATCCTAGACTTCCACAATATATGAAAGCTAAAGTGCTTAATGAATGTGCACATAACTATTGGTATTTTATTAGAGAAGTAATACGTATTCCAGATCAAGGTGGTGCTGCTAACTCTGGTGTAAGGTACAAATTACATAGAGGAAACTTAGCATTATCTTTTTGCTTATTAAATAACTGGAATATTTTTTTGGAATTACCTCGTCAGCATGGTAAAACCATGGCTGCGTTATGTTGGTATTTATGGGTATTTAACTTTAGAACTACCAACTCAGAAATTATGTTTATGAATAAGAAACATGATGACTCTAAAATGAACTTACAGAGATTAAAGATACTTAGAGCTGCTCTTCCTACATATTTACAATTTGCAAATCAATATGGTAAAGATGGTACAAAATTAAGAGCATCTAATACATTAGAGACAATTACTCATATTATAAATAATAACAAGATTACTACTAAACCTAGTGCTAGAAGTAAGACTATAGCTAATAACCTTGGTCGTGGTTGTACTATGCCTATGCATTGGTATGACGAGTATGCATTTATTGTATACAATAAGATCATATATCAAGCTGCTACTCCTGCATACAAGACAGCATCAGAAAATGCTAAAAAGAACCATGCACCATATGGTATTCTTATAACAACAACACCTGGCGATTTAAGTACCGATGAAGGAATGGATGCTTATGAAACAAGAAACTCTGCTACGCCATTCCTGGAAGAATTCTATGATTATACTCCACAGCAATTAAAAGAAGTTGCTGAAGCTAATACGGATTCTTCTTTCTTTTATATAAGATTTACTTATCAACAATTAGGTTCTTCCGAACAGTACTTCAAAGAAATGGTTCGAGATCTTAAGAAAGATTGGGCTGCTATCAGACGTGAAGTTTTACTTGAGTGGTCTCTTACATCTGATAATTCTCCATTTGATCCTAATGACCTTGAGCTTATTGCTACTATGGTAAGAGAACCTATTAGAAGAATAGTATTAAGAAAAGGATTCGCTATTGATCTTTATAAACAAATAGAAGATCCTCATTATCCTCCTATTATAGGTGTCGACGTTTCTGGTGGTTATAGTAGGGACTCTTCTGCTGTAACTATTATAGATAGCAAGACTACAGATGTGGTAGGAGACTTTAACTGTAACTATATATCTACTAATGATTTGGCTCATTTACTGTATGAATTAGTAGTTAAGTTTATGCCTAATGCTATAGTAAATGTAGAGCGAAATGGTGGTTTTGGTGCTTCTGTATTATCAACACTAAAAGAAACCAAAATAAAACGTAATCTATATTATGAAATCAAAGATAGAATATTCGAGGAACGAACGTTTGGTGGAATGAATCAAACTATAAAACATACTCAGAAATGTAAAGTATACGGATTCGATGAAACAAAGAATAGTCGAGATCTGTTAATGCAGATATTAAGAGAAAGGGTAGATAACCATAAATCTAAATTCTTATCTCCTAAGATATTAGCAGAATTACGTACATTGGAATATAAGAAGAATGGTAGAATTGAGCATACTGCTCAAGGACACGATGACCAGATATTCTCTTATCTAATGGCTATGTATGTATGGTATGAAGGAAAAGAACTTACTGAAAGATATGGTTTACAGAAAGTAACTATACATACGGATGAAGATGATGAAGATAGAATTGATATTGATAATAACTATACAGATATATCTGAAGCTATTAATGAAGAATCTGATATGGTTCAAGAGCAATTAGATGTACTATCTTCTAATAAAGCTATACTATATGATGAATGGAGAGCGCAAGAAAAAGCTAAAGACCAAGAAGCTGTAAATAGGTTATTACAGACTAAAGTTGGTCAGCAAGCTTATATCGAAAAATATCATATAGATCCAGATGATCTTCCGATATTAGGGCAAGCCTATTCTATTCCACAGGATGTATTTGATGATTATTATGATGATTTTCAAGTAGATCCATTAACTAAACAAAAGTTAGTAGAAGAAGAAAGATTAAGTAAAATATATAGTATGAAATATTAAAATATACCCCATAGATATTAATATCTATGGGGTAATTATTTATGGATAATTAAACCATATTATAATTTAAAATAGATAAGGAGAGAAAATCTATGGGAAGTAAAATAGGGTTATGCACCATTTATAAAAGCGATAGCGGTTATAATAGAGAAACCGCAACTTGGTATACAAGTTCCGAACCGAAATTTGTATTATTCGAGCTATTACTAAATAATTATTGTGCAATAATGGTAGAAGATAAAAAAACATTAGAAAAACCGATCAACTATACTTATCGATTATTAACAGTAGAACACGCCGAATTATATAAACTTGCAATCTCAGCAGCCTCTGATATACATGGTATATTGAAATATAATGGGTATTTTAAAAAAGAAGCTGAAGATGCAAAAATGAATGGAATATCTAATGGAGATAAAAGAAAAATGATGAATGAAATATGGAAAGAACTTGATATTGTAAATGTCAATTCTTCTATATATGATTTAGCAGTCGATCAAAAAGTATCTATACTTGCAAAAGGTGAATCTGGTATGCATTTATATTTGTACAATAGCGCTATTAAAGATATTTTAAATTCTGATTTCTGCGCAAAAATAGCCGGAATATATAGTGAAACATATGACTTGGGATATATTTCTGATATTGATGATTTGAAAAAAGAATTGGGCCAGTATGCCAAAGAAGTATTATGTCCCATAGACGATTATATAAGAGTAATATCATCTTCAATAGATCAAATCAAAGACGCTTTAAATGAAGATAATAAAAAAGAATTTTTAGAGAAAGTAAAATTAATTATGAATTTACCTGAAAACTTTTTGGAGGAATATAAAGATGGCGTTCAAGAGCAATAGTAACGATTACACAATTATTACAGAAGGAGAATTAGGTGCTGTATTACAGAACTTTGATCCTGATATGGTATTCTCTGTATTAGAGAATAATCTTGAAAATAAATACAGAGAATATGAATTAAATTTAACTAATTTGGTTACTTCATACGAATATCAGTTTAAAGAATTAGCTGATCAGTATGGACAAGATAATCAGATATTTGTAACTAGAGATCAGACATATGGAATTATCATAGAAAGAATATGTAGATTCCATGATTTAGATATGCCTATCACTACAGATAATGTAGATATTTATACGTTAGCTTCTATAATGTATGAATTCTTTGTATCAAGTTTCACTAAATATATATCAAGATTTTTTATCTCTTATATTTATAGGGAGAAAGATTCTATATATAAAATGATTCTTAGTTTTGATGAGGATAAAAAAGTTAAAAATAACAGTATAACTTATGCTAAAAAGATATACGACAACGATCCTCAATTAGCAGCTATTCATGCATATATACCTAAGGTTGTAGAAAGTATATGCCAATTTCCTATTACATTACACGAATACATATCTGGTGTATATAAAACAGAGCCTCAGAAAGCTGATTTTTTAAGATCGGTATTACCCGACAATGAATATTTTTATTCTAATTTTGTAGTACCGTTTATTAATAACCACAGTAGTAGAATCATTATGGATATTAGATTTGCATTACAATCTGATGTATGTCCTACTTTAAGTTTTCCACAAAATCAATAGAGGTGATATTTTATGAAGAAAAATGAGTTGGTCGTATACAGACCACCCGAATATTATTTGAATTACTCTAAAACTACTAATATTAGTCTTATTTGTAATTCAAATCGAATGGAAAATGTAGTATTACCAATATTAACTCTTTATAATTTACTACAAAGACTACGAGGTGGAACAAATGAACAAACGACAGAAAAAGAAACTGAAGAAAAGACATACACCTAATATAATCACAGAATTTAGAGATACAACTCGAATAGAAGGGGCTTCTTTACCAGATGAAATATTACAAGAAATATCAGATAGTATTAAAAAGATTATGGGTACATTCAAACCAATTTCATTTAAAGATATACCATATATAGTACCTGTTATTCTAGATGAGGATACCAAAATTGAAGTATACGATATAATTATTCAGGAGGATAATAAAAATGAATAACGAGAATTTAAAAACAGTATTAACAGATGAGCAAGTAGATCAAATTGCAGAGAAATTAGAAGAAAGTAGATCAGAAGATAATAGAAAGATTGAAAATCTTCCTTCTAATAAAGATACTAATGAAAGAGTACCAGAAGATCCAAATGCTTATGAATCAGAAACAGTAACAGCCTATGTAGATCCTATGACAGGAGAAAAGAAACCGGTTCCTACAGAGATCGAACCATTGACTAATATTGATTTAGATACTTCTGGATTTGATAATTTATTAAATATGAGTGACGATGAAATCAGAAACTTAGAGATATCCGATGAGGAACTTAAAGAATCTTTACCAGTAAAAGCATCTAAAGAAGATTTCGTTACTTTCAGAAAAGTATTCGATAGATATAGAAAAGGAGAAGACTTCTCTGTATATAATGCATTACCACCATCATTTAAGAGATTCGTAGATGAAAGCATTGCATCTATTTCTATGGAGAGTCTATCCAAAGCACAGATTAAAGATGTAAGATCAGTTATTACTAAATCCATCTTTGATGAGATTATCCAAGATACTTATCAAAATAAAGTATATTTCGATTTAAATACATCAGTAGATAATGCATTTAAAGATTTATCTAAATCTATTACATCTGAAACTAATATGGATGTAAGACATAAGATTCTACAATTCCCGAAAATTGCGGAAAAGATCAAAGATAAAAATCCAGAAAAGGCTAAAGCTTTATTAGAATTTATCGATTCTTATGAAGAAGCAAGAAACTATAACAAATTAATCGAAGCCGTTAAAACTGGGAAACTTAGAGCTAAAAAGATTGAATTAGATAAGTTCGATAATAGAGTTTGTATTCCATATGAAGATAAATATGCAAAAAGTAATAGAATCGTAGATTCTTTGAGAAAATTACCATTTATCATTTCTAGACATATTGGATGTGATGCTGAAGACTCTAAGAGAATTATTATTGCTTATGTAAAATATATCGCATTTGCTAAATTAAATATCGAAAAGCTTCCTGATTATTGCTTTATGTATTACTTCGTAAAAAATATTCTTGGAATGGATAATTACGATCAATCAGTATTTGAAGAGAAATCTTTCTATACTAATATTGAAAAGAATCTTCAGAAATTACTGGATGCTATCCTTTCCATTGAAGACAATATTATAAATAAGAAATAATTTAAGGAGGCAATTTAATAAACATGATTTACAATCACGGAGAGGTAGTTCGCTATGAGGTAAGAGAATTAGCTCAATTAAGATTACATCTTGGCAATTTCACTGATGACGATCTTAAGACAGAAACTACTTGTATTACTGAAGGGGATAAGGTGTCTTTATTAACAAGGGAGTTTGATAAAGAACACAAAGAAGTATTCACAATAGTTAGGGGTTTAGTAAAAGAAATTTCAACAAACATGGTTAGATATGGTATGTCTAAACAAGACCAAATGAAATGTATTTTCATACGTATGGATTGTTCCAAAGACGGAAAATCAGATATACAAGCAATCAAACTATGCGATGTTGTAGAGGTTCATGATATAAATTATGCATATGAAGAAATTAAAACAAAAGAAATAGAAGTTGTTGAATCTAATCCAGAGTGGAATATTGAATCAGGGTCAGATAAAAATATCGCTACTGTAGATTTAAAAACAAATGTAAAACTTCAATAATATTTATTTATTCCATATACTCTATATATAAGAGTATATGGAATATCTTTATTTTTTAATTATATAATATTATAGTGATAATAATAAAAAATAAATAAATCCTACGTTAAACTCGTAGGTAGAAAGAAGGAAATTATGACGAACACAGCGCAGACAACTACAATTATCACAGACCTTGACACAATCAAATCACTTATGCAACTTGAAGACCTGATCGATCACGATTTCGAGATCTTCGATGAATACAAAAAATACCTTGCAGATGCAGAAATTCGTCAGAAATTAGACGAATTACTCAATATACAAATCGAGCATCTTGCATTTCATCAGGTATTAATGGATCGATTGACGATAGCAAGCGTAAACACAAAGAAAGCTTGTATTGAGTATCATCGGGCTGTCATTAATACGATGACATCATGTAAAATGCTTATTGCATTTTACGAAAGAAACTAAGCAATACATAAGTGCAGAGTAGAATTTCTACTCTGCACTAAATTTCATATTCTCTTTATTTTTTCTACGATACCTGAAAATGTACATCTGGAACATATCATTAAATTGATATGGAGGTGTATTCATATATGAGCAGACCTAATTTTATTAAAGTTGTAGATGAATCTGTATACTTTAAAGGTCCAAATAAGAAGTTTATTTTTTTCGTTCCAGAAAAGTATTTTGAACGAAATTGTGCTATTGAAGATGGTGAGTATATAGAATTAATTGGTATATTAAATTATACTATAGTAGATAGAGATTCTACTAATTATGCTAAAAAGATAGGAACTTTTAATTATCCGAGTATGTTTGTAACTAAACCTGGATATGTTGAAAGAGCAAGAAAATTTCAATTGACTAAAGATACAGATCCTCAAGACTATAGATTATTAATATATGAAGATAATGATATAGATCAAATAATATCTTCTACAGAAGTACCTCAAGATATTGCTAATGTAGAACAGTTTATCAGATTATTCGTATTAACTGGTAATATTCCTAAAACTATCCCTTATGATAAATTACATGAATATTTCTTGGATTCTATTAAATATAATGGAGGTAACTATAAAGTTACTGCTCAATTATTTGGTATATTATTATCTGAAACATGTAGATCTAAAGATGATCCTGCTATACCATTTAGATTATCTAAAGAAAAAATAAAAGACCATAATATGCACGCTTATGAGACTATGAGAATTAGTCAAATTCCTAAATTTAATGGTCCATTTAACTCACTTACATCTGAGAACTGGGATGAATCTCTTATTGGTGCTATGATGAATCCTGATAGTAAAGGTTCTCCTCTTGAGCCTATTATGATGGGTGGTTGGGATAGAATAAATAGACCAACAGACAAAGACGACCAGATATCATAAGTATAAACATATCAGTAAATTACATTTAATAAAACTATAAATGTGGTATATAATATGTTAAGGAGGATTCATTAATGAGGCCCGATACAATATTTGAGTATATAGATCAGTCAAATATAACAAAGACTACCGAAACTCTTGTTACTGCTCCTTACTATCTTTGCTGCTCTTCTGCTGAAAGAGGTCCAGAAGATATTAGAGAAGTTGTAGGAACAGATTTTTACAATTTATACGGTAATCATATCTCATTTGTTAAACATGGTCAGCCGCTTGTTCAGGCTGCGCATATTATTGATAATGGTGGTAGATTAATTTTCAAGAGACTTGTTGCTGAAGATGCGGCTCTTGCCAATCTTACTGTCATTGCTACAGTTACTAAAAAAGAGGTCGAGAAAACTAATGCTGCTGGAAAACCTCTTTATATTGATCCATCTACAAATCAGGAGAGCGAAACTGATGGTGGTGGATGGGCTAAAGCTACAAAGAACGTAGCTAGTATTAAATACGGAGTTGTTACTGTACCTTCTATGAAAACTATTACTGATGTAGTAGCTCATGTTCAGTTACAGTATAAAGAAGAAACTGACGTATTCCCTCTGTTCACAGTAACAGATAATGGTAGAGGAAAATCTACTAAGAGATTTAATATTCAGCCAGATTATCAGTTAAGTAAACAGAATTCTTTCGAATTCTATACATTTAATGTAATTGCTGATGCTGAAACAAATGCTGAGTATACAAGATTTTCTATTGATCCTAATATTATTTATCTTAAGACAAGTATGTCTCTGACAGAAAGTTCTAAAGATCTTACACAGCTTGACGCTTATCAGTATGAAGAAGGATCTAATAAATTCATCAAAGCTGTTAGTGAAGCTACTGGAGTAGATGAAGATACACTTAAATCTATTGACATACTGTTTGGATGTGATAGAGCAGGTAAAGCTCTTGACTATATTTCAGTAGATCTTACTAAGTCAGAAGATGAAGCTGAAAACGGATATGATCTTGCCGACGCTACAGGTATGATGATCATGTCTGGTGATAATGGTGAGTTTGGAGATAAACCATTCGGAACAGGTGCTTGGACTAAAGAAGCAGTAAAATTCTTCTCTGGAGAATTTGATGATTCTGTATTTAACCCTAACCAGGTTAATATCGATGCAGTATTCGATGCTAACTATCCATCTGAAGTAAAGAAAGCTATTCTTGATCTTGCAGAGTTCAGACAGGACTTCTTCTACTTTAGAGATTTTGGTCTTGATAAATATACATATGATCAGTTTAAGATGGCTGCTAAAGAATTTGACCATTCTAAATTTGCAGCTTCTTACATTACAACATATGATGTTCTGGATCCATATTCCAGAAAGCAGATCAATGTAACTCTGATGTATTCTTTAGCAGTTAAAATGATTAATCATTTTAACCTTAGAAGAAATGCACCGTGCGCTGGTATTCAGTACGGATTTACTTTTGATGAAGCTATTAAAGGTACAGTTAACTTCTGTCCTAAATTTACACCAAAGGTTGACCAGAAAACAGAGCTTATGGACTTAGGATTAAACTATTGTGGATATATCAATAATCAGTTGGTACTTGAAACAACTAATACATCTCAGGATCCATATAGCCAGCTCTCTTATATTAATAATATCCTTGCTGTACAGCAGATTATTCATAGAGTTAGAGAGGTTTGCCCGATTAATAGATATACATTTATTACATCTGATGACCTTGAAACTTATAAGAAAGCTGTTAATAATGCAATTATGCAGTATAAAGAAAACTTCGATACTCTCGAATTTGTTTATGTTGCAGACCCAATTATGAAAGCCAATAAGATCTTTAATGCATCTATTAAAGTTTCATTCAAAGACTTCGTTCAGACTGAAATCTTTAAGATTTATGCATTACCGACCCAATCTTGATATAGGAGGTAAGTATAATGGCTAACTTACAAAGTACATTTAATACTTATAGCAAACGTCCTAGATCAGTAGCAGAATATACAATGATGAGAGGTGTAACTGACTTTACAAATGCTGCACAGTTCAATGCATATTTGAAGGGTTATCAGCATCTTGTAGTCATTTCTGTTCCTGAATATCTTAAAGTATTAGGATCTAATGGAAACGCAGATGCTCAGAAACTTCTGGATCTGTTCTGTTATATTCTTGAATACGAGTTTAAAGGACTTGATGGTATTGAAGATATTACTGTTGATAATATCGAATTTACTGATGGTATTTCTACAATGAACTCCATGGGTAAAGTTACTCAGCAGTCTGCATCTGAAATATCTATGAGCTTTACTGAAAAATCTGGTTCAGTTATCACAAAATTCATTGATATGTATATTAGAGGTGTAAGAGATCCTCGTACACAGGCTAAGACATATCATGGATTAATCAAAAATGGTATCCTTGCAGCTGGATTTGAAAATGAAGTATTCAACCTTATGTATATCGTAACTGATGAAACTATGCTTGGTCTTGAAAAAGCATATCTGTTATGTAATGCATGGCCAAATAAAGTTCCATCCAGTATCTACAATGGTACTAAGGGTGAAATTGAAAAAGTTGATATCGAAGTTACTATGCAGTGCTTCGTTATCGACGGTGAAGAAGTAGATGCTAGAGCGCTTAAGATGCTTGCATATCTTAATGAAGCTGATGCTGTTAAGAATATGATGGCAGTTAATGACGGATTTAGTCAGAATGCTAGGGATAGCGTTAACGGATTTAACAATCATTCTGAAAATCAGATCGAACTTGATTCTGGTAAATTCAAATATTCTGTATTTGATACAGTTAATTCAAACTTCGGTATTGATGTCGCAAGTACTACATCTTCCGGATCAAATAACAACAACGCTAATGGTGGCTGATAAAAAAATAAATATATGGATGTATACCAAATGGTATACATCCATATTTCTTTTAATATCCTCCGTATGAATCTCCGACTGCATTTCCGTTAGCAGAAGCTGCAGTTTTACGTTTATTATATTCAAACTCTGTTTGTCTCTTAAGATTATCTATCTCATCAGCTTTTACATAAGTACTCAATCTTTGTTTCATCATTAACTTCATAAAGATTGCTTTCTTTTCATTATTAGCTTGATCATTTTCATTATCATATTCGTAATTAGCTATGGTTTCTGTATTAGCACGTACAGTTTCAAGGATATTATTAAGATTTGTAATAGATAAGAATAATGGTTGAGGTAATACACATTTAATGTATACTCTTTCTCCATATTCTGCAGCATATAAAGCTGTTATTATTCTACTGAAGTAATATTCAAGCTTCTCTTGTCTTAGTATACAGTGCCTTAAGAATTTGATATTAGACATTGTAATTTGCGTAGCAAAGTCTGTACTATATCTTGCATTTACTAATTCAAGAGGAATACCAGTAGAATTTACACACTGTTCTTCAAATCTATCTAATAATTCTGTATGAGGTTGAATATCTTGACCATTCATTACTTCCATTTGTACAGGAGCATCTCCAGATTGTCCAACAGGAATAACAAAGTCATTATATCTACCTATAATATTCAATATAGAATTCATATTCTCTACTTGACGTATATTAAAATTAGATATTTTAATCTGATTAATAACGTTCATAAGAGTCTGAGCTATATTGGTTTCGGTATTCTGTTTTACATAGTATACCCTTCTATCTTGAGATCTTGTTAAAGATGCTATAGTATCATTAATAGAAATACAACAATACATTTTAGCCGCTATTAAGCAAGATAATATGTCAGATATACCTCTATGTGTATCAGGATCTTCTTCAAATTTAATATGAGTTACATCTTCTTCTGGTAAGAATGTAACTTTGATATTAGAAGTTGAAGCTCCATTGAAAAGATCATTATATTTTAATACTGCATATATTTCACCCGCTAAATCTGGATTAGTATTGATAAATTGCGTATCAATCTGACTAGCTATATTAGATGCTACATATTTTAATAATTGGTTTTTATCTTGTTCTGCTTTAAAATCTTGAGAATTTTTAACAGCGTTTCTATCATACATTGTAGAACCATAACCAGAAGAATCATACTGGTTACTATATAAAATAGAATTATCTGTATTTGGATCAAATTCAAAGTAATAATATCCTAAACATATTTCGTCAATATATAATAATACAACGTTTTCAGGCTTTAATGTTTTTAATACACAACCCGGTGTTTTTACATTATATGAATCGACACTATTATTTATACCAGATTTAATCAAACCGTCTCTAGCACTTTGATCAAAGTCTTTAGTTGGTAATTCTAATTCATCTGATATAGTTTTATTCAATTTAGTTTTCTTATCGCTAGTATTATTTTTTAATGAATTTGGTAAAGCATCTTCCATTAATGCCATTTCGTCTATATTATCGCATACAGAGCCAACTTCATTAACTATACTCATAGATTCTCTTAATCTAGTCTGATCATTAACAGCAGACTCAAGAACTCCAGTATAATTATATGATACATTGATATTATATGTATTTGTAGTAATCTGATTATTTAATTTTAAGTCTTTTGTAGTAATTCCATCTATTCTGATTACTGATTCATGTAATCCTCCTGGATTACTAACTGACATGGTTTTAGATTTATCTCTTAAAAGTTTAGCCAAAGCTTTCTTATATGGTGGATGATAAATAAATTCTTCACCATATTTCATTGTACTATAAGTGGCTTTATCGAATTTTTCTGCTAATTTATATTTCTTTTTAATATTTTCAATACGAGTATTAAATACAACTCTATCCTCATCATATGTAGATGATACAGTAGCATTAACAAAGTCTTTAGAGAAATTATCTGATGATAATATGGCGTCTCTTTTAGCTTTTAATGCTTCATCAAGCTTAGGCATATATTTACATACTGTATCTATTTCATTATACAGATCTTTTATATTCTTATTCTGTAAATATATGCCTAATATATTATTTGTAACACCCTCATCTCCAAAAGTGTCTTCTATTTTCTTCTGAACTTGTCTATCATTAAGATTCTTAGACAATAATGCTCTTGAATAAAGTTTAGTAAGATTTGGAGCATCTATATCATTATTTCTATTCATGATAGCATCAATATTATCTTCAACTCTGCCAGATACATCGTCCAATTCTTTTTTGGAGGTTCTGGATGAGTTATATGTCTGCCTGTAGTGGTCGTTCATTCGGTTATTCAATATTTTAGACAGATCGACAATTTTAGAAAAATTAAATCTGTTTCTATTTGCCATTGGATGGAAACCTCCCTTACCACGAATTATCTTATTGTTCCAGCGATAATTCTATATGGTAAGGGAGACTCCATCCTTTATTCTGACAAACTTCTATATCTTAATAAGCATTTAATCATTAAATCTTTTGGTTTACTTTTTATAATTTCTACTATAGAAACGTTGCTTCCATCATGTAAATCATATAAAGTTATTGATACTTTATCTTTAGCTGTGATTGGATACATGCCGCCATATAATGTAATGATATTATTATCTAAATTAACCATTTCCATTCCATCTCCAGCTTTCATAGATAAACTGTTCGTAATATCCGCATTCTGCCTTAAATCATCCAAATGATAGATTAATGTTGGATCATCAAGACTATATGGATTTGAGCCATGTCCTAATAAACGAGCGTTACGAGCTAATTTATATAATTTATCACCCACAAACGATTTACCTACCCATAACTTGGAATAACCCATTTGGTCGTACACATTACAATTGCTTATATATCCAAATTCATTTTCTTTCATCAAAGCTATGATTTCATTTTTATTAAAATATAACGTGTAATCTGAAACTGCATTTCCTTTTTCATCAGACCACGTCCAATGATTAATATCCCCATCATTTAATGCGAAATCTATATATTCTATATACGTTACAGATGAAAAATCATCATCTGTTCCGTATACGTTTACTCGTACTATATCTAAAAATTTTTCTACTGACACAGCAAACCATTTTTTCTTTGTATACTTTACATATTCAAAAATCTTTAAAAAGTTTTCAAGTGATAATCCTACATATTTTCCCATGGTTTAATCTCCTTATTTTATTTTCTTTAAATATGGTTTAAAATCTTTAGACTTATCAGAATCTCTTATAATAGGTCTAAATGTATTTTCTGGATCATGATAAATTGGATTATAAAATCCACTTTCTATATCAGGATAATGATAAATTGGATTATAAAATCCATCACTATTTATATCAAGCATTGGATTTATTGGGAACCTTACTTTAGTAAAGAATTCATCAAAATCTTCCATCATCTCTCTTATAGATGCTAAATGGAACCAACGTTTACCAACTTCAAGGTAGTTTCCGTTATTAAAGTCCATAAGGAATCTACCACCTCTATAATAAAATTCATATCTAAATGGATTTTCATTTTCATATACTTGTGTAGGTATTTCTAATCTACCAACTTGAGTATTTGGAGCCATATTATTTTCTCTTGCAATACTTGGATACAGAGACTTATAATCAAAATCTACTAGATTATCCATAATATTTAAAATCTCTCCATTTTGCTTTAATTTAGAATAATCGCTATTATGCTTAGGATTACCTACTAAAGCTCCAGGGAACTTAACGTTACTATTATTTCTATTAACGTTATTACCAATAATAAATCCCTGATTATAGAATTCTTTTGCTCCTCTATTTGTAAGATAAACAGTCTGTCTGTGACCTTTATCATATCTTGTATTATTCATTACACACTTACCAAAGATATAATCTATATCACCGGTTTTAACTTCAATACATTTCTGAACAATTGTATCGACGATATTATAGAATACAAATGTCTTATAATCTAAATATGGTAATTTAGAGATATCATGTGTAATATGAGAATAATCTAATTTATTTACACCTGCTATAACTTCACCGATATCATCCAATTTAAATGATTTAAATGCTGACTGACCTTTACGTCTTGAAGCAAATTGAATCATTTGGTCCAATAATACTGTATACATAGAAAACGTATATCTATCGCATCTCTCTGCATATTCATTTCTATGTCTTTCATCTATATAATACTTAGCAACTTTCTTTTCAAAAGCTGGATGAGACATGATCTCTGCTGGATCATATCCTAAGTTAATTATTCTCTCATATATATACGGAATATCGAATGCCATGTTCCATGCCAATAAGAAGTCTGGTTCATATTTATTAATAAATTGAAATAATGAATATATTAATTGGATCTCTTCATCAAAGAATGCAAGACGTACATCCAAATTATCTACTCCATATTTTTTTGCTTTTTCTGGTCCACCTACAGTTGTTATTAAAAACTCTCTTAATTCTTTAAATAAATTTGGATCGGTTTTTGCTTCATGTTCAAATTTTTCTATTAACGGATTATTTGGGTTTCTTAATAAAAATACTTTTACAAGATTTTCTTGTTCTATTATACATGATACTGCATTTATAGGACACTCTCCCATCTCTGGAAAGTCTCCTTTCATATCTATAGTATCAGCCTCAATATCGAAGAATGCCTTCGTTACAGGACAAATATCATTTTTATAATATAAATCAAACATGAATTTATATCTGTCTTCTATATTAGAATCACTAAATAATATATTAGGTAATTCGTGTAATAATTGATTATTTCTAAATTGACCAGTTCTTAAATTCTCATAAAAGAATTCTTCGTTACCTGTATTCTCAGCAATAGATTTTAATAAATCTCTATATTTACAAGTAATCTTATCTACTTTCTCTTTCTCTACAATAAACAAATTATGATCTGTTGTATATTCAGGTTTTAATTTATAATAATCGAAATCTGGCTTCATAATATACCTATGACCTTTTTTACCAGTTTCTAAATCTTTATATATCATAAGCATATAATCTGGATCATATTTTCCATCCTCTCTCTTTTGAGGATAATGATATCTATTATCTAATAAAGTAATATTACTATTAAAAGGATATCCTTTAATTAATTCATCGCTCATTTTTTATTATCAACCTTTCTAATCGTATGTAATTTGATACAATTATGTATTACTATATAGTTTTCAGACTAGTATAATTTCAATATATTCACATTATGGTAAGAATGCATAATTTGCTTAGTGAAAGGAGATACTATGGATTTAATATATCACGATTACTCATCCGATTCATATAACCCATCTGAAAACCAACCTGTAGTAGCAGGAGTTAAAGATGAAGATATAGGAATAGATTTTTCTAAAATAGGTCAGGATGATTCTCTTGTTATTTCTTCTCCTGTTGGAATTTCAGAAGAAAAGCCGAAAAGAAAACGAAGAACTGGCGACCCTAATAAAGTAGTAAAAGTTTCTGAGAGTAAATCTTCTTCTAATAACAATGGTTTAGAACCATTTGAGAAGAAATATGAAGAAACTAATAGTATGCTTAAAGAAGTAATTGCACAAACCAATATGAGTATGGCTGATATCAACGAAGATATCAGATTACTTCGTAATTCTAAAACCGTTAGAAATAAATATACTTATTTAAGTAATTTAACAGATGCTTCTGCATCAATGCTTAGCAATAAACTTAATGCTATTAAGGAAATGAATAACTCTATTACAAAGGCACAAGACTTTGAAATGAAACGAGCTAAAGAGCTTCATCTAAACGATAATGTAGATGATGATAAAGCTATTCAAGATATGTATAAAGCTTTCGTAACTGCATCAGTTCCTAATCCTTATGCAGCACTTGGACCAACATCCAGAGATATGACTGTACGTAATGATGCTATTATAGCAGGTACAATACCTAATAATACTATGGATGATGTTGCTGCTTATAATAATTATGTTCAAAATATGACTCCTCAGCAACATATGATTGCATTGGAGAATGATCCTAATGTACAGCAAGTTGTAGTTTGGAACAAATCTACAGGAGCTAAATCATTCGAAATTATGAATATGGCTACTGGAGAGATTCTTCAGAATGTAGATAAACATGATATTATGTTTATGGAAGATACTACTATAGATGAAAGAAATCATACAGCTAGAAATATCAAACTGAATGAATCATATCCTCTTGTAGTAATCGGAGAATCTGCTATCGATGAATATTAACTATATATTAAATACAAGATTGTCTCATTGGTCCTGCTGCTGAAATGAAACCATCTTGTATTTTTCACTCGAAGCTGTTTTACTGGCTTGAATTCTGGTGTGGATGAACACCTCCTCCGAAAAATTGTAACGATGGTACTTGGTAGCCTCATGCAACTCTGTCTTGCATGGGGTTGCTAAGTTGTTTTAAATAGTTATAACAATTTCATAATTAGACAGGGATGCCTAATTATGTATTTTGTATTTTTCATAAAGTTTTTTCCTTTTTTTGTTTTTTTGAGTAGTTACGGAGAAATAATAGATAGTGAATATTCGCTATCTATTATTTTCTGTTTTTAAATAACAAGTATAACATTAAATTAAATATAGAAGTTGCCACTCTATATTTACGTAAAGCCTTTCCATGTGTGGTTTATGAATGGTATTTATGTGTGCGTAATAGTTTTGTTTTTCCACCTAGACATACTTAATAGTATGTCTAGGCCCTCGCATCTATAAAAATAAAATATATTTTTGAATAAATATCCTGTATGATCGAATTGATCATACAGGATATATTTTGTCAATAGTAAGGGGCTATTGACATAGATCAAGACCGGATAGGATAACTCCTATCCTGCGTTACAATAAAAATAAATAAGAAGGAGTTATACTTCGTAAAGAGAAAAACTAGCAGAATGTTACACGAAGGGATGTTTTAAAACTTTTTACTACTAGTCTTCTCTTTACTCAGATGTATAATATACTATCATTTTTAATATTGGAAGATTACGTGTCCTGGACCTTCATAATTAGAATTTAATGATACTATATCTACATTAGACAACTCTGATTCTGATGAATGAGATATCATTAAACATTGGGATATATTCATAGCCATCATCATTCTATTTATAGTAGGAATAAATGATGCTCTATTACCTTCATCTAATGGCGAATCTACTTCATCTAATCTTATAATATTGCATTTTCCTGATCCTTGCATTGATAAAGCTAACGATATAATCATACTTATCATAGATCTTTGAGCCGATGAGCAACTCTTAATATCATCATTGATAATGCTAGACGACAATGATTTTACTGGTATTCTGAATTCATTTTCATTGATAATATAATCCATTAATACTAAATCACCATCAAAGAGCATAGATAATAATTCATTTGCTATCTTTAATGTCTTACCCATATATAGCTCCATATACAATGTCTGTATACCTTTAGATGGAGAACTATATTTTCTAACCATTTCAACCTTCTCATATTTTAAATTTAATAATTCTAATTCTTTTTGATACTGATCGAGCATTTTGAGAGAGAACTTGATTTCTTCTTGTTCTTTCTGTGCCGGTTCAAGCTCAGAATTAAAATTATTTATAGATGATTGAATTTTATTTATATTATCCAAACAGATTCTAATAGATTCTATATCTTTAGATAGCACACTACCATTATTACTAAGAGTATTAATCTTATCACAGACCATACCATATTCGTCATATCTCCTATTTAATTCTTCTAAGTTATTTAATTGAGTACTCTTAGATACAAATTCTTTTGATAAATAATCTATATCTTTATTATTTTCATCTATCTTGATATTATAATCATTTAATTTCTCAGAAAGGCTCTTTATATCAGAATTTAATTCGTTTATAAGATCTATCTTATCTTTAAGAGCATCCAATTTAGTTAACAATATATCGATTTCTGTCTGATTATTCTTATATAATTCCATCTGATTTACTATTTCGAGATTATTCATGACAGATTCTGTAGCTTTATTTAAATCGAATTCACTTATAAGATACTTCATTACGTTATTATTATCAAGAATAAATGAAGCACCTATCTGCGTAAATATTTCTTTATTAGATTCTATTGATCTTAATATTACATTTAATCTATTAATAATATCAAGATCGTCTTCAAGTTCTACTATAGTATCAGAATATATGGTAAGATCCATCTGAGAATCAAATAATTCTTTCCCTAAAGATTCTTTTTTCTTTAGAGGATCTCTTTTCTGAGCTTCTACTGCTGATTTAATAAACGGGCAACTATCATCGTTACATCCAGACGGACGTTTATCCAGAGATTTCATTAGCTCTATATCATTATCGCATAAAGATATATTATATTTCAACTCTCTGATTTTATCCTCAGATGCTAATTTGTTTAATCTGGTTTCTTTTAATATATCAATGATATTTTTACCATTAGATACTATATCATATATATATTTAAGATTTTCCATAAAAGCTTGCTCTTTTATTCTATTGATATCTTCTATAATAAGATTCAATGTGTTCATACCGGCAGCAAACTCTGTTACAGATATATTTATATTAAAATTATCCGGAATGAATTTCTTTATTTCCTCATTCTTCTTTATTAAAGAATCTAATTTATTCTGTAATATAGATAAATTACCATCAGCAGTTAAAGTACTTAATTTTATCTTCTTAGCTTTTAACTGCTCGTCATCTTTACTTAAATAAGAAAGCATTATCTCATTCTCTTTACGTAAATCATTAATATCCATTTCTATATTAGTAATATTACTTTTTAAAGAATTGATATTCTTTAATAATTCCTCCCTATCTTTATAATCGTATCTATTAATAATAAGCTCAAGATTTTTCTTTTCCGCAGATAAAGATTGAATCTGAATAACTATATTATTATATTTCTCTTGTATAGAACCATCAGGATCCAATACTTTAACAGATGCTTCATTATCTGAAAGAGATTTTGAGTATTTTTCTTTCTCTATAGTAAGATACTTAATTCTTTCTTCCAATGCAACCAATCTGTTTTTCAATTCTTCTTCATTACCAATAGCACTTATCTTAGAGGCCGCACTATTTATCAATGATTTAAATGCAGAAGCTCTTTTACTCAAAGTTTTATAGATATTATTATAAACTTCTACAGATTCAAGGATAGCAGTTACAAATCTTTTTCTTTCATTTGGACTTTTAGATACAATACCTCTATCATCCATAGATAATTTTGTTAAAGACACATAATTAGGATCTAATCCGAACAGATTGTATATAGTGTCTTTGTATGAAGTAATATTACCATTACTATTTAATTCTTCTGTATCCCCTCCTGGATTTATTTTAGTAATAAACCCTTTTATTACAGATCTAGTACCGTCGTATTTTACAGGATGCACTATTCTTAAATTATATATTACATCATTATCAATATATGATATTTCTTTAACCCCTTCTTTTCCATCTACCATACTACTATTACTATCCGGTAATGGACTCGAAGCGTCCAATATAGTAGTTTTTCCTGATCCATTAGGACCAATAATCAACACAATACTAGAAATGCATTTACTGAAATCTATACAGATTTCATCTAATCCACTGGCTCTTTTTATACCAGCATAATTTTTCATATATAAGCGTAATAGTTTCATTTAAAGTACCTTCTTTCTTAGATTATAATTAGGTTTCGAATCAATTAAAAAAATAAGAGGAGTAGGTATTCCCTACTCCTCTTATAATTATGCATTTATATTTAATGCTTTAAATGCACTTTCACGAAACTTTAAATAACCTTCCACATTCGATTTAATAAATCCATCTGGGATAAGTTCAAATGTATCTGGAATCATTTTGAAATTTAGCAGATTAGCTATAGAAAAGATACCTCCCATTCTATCTATTTCGAATTCTTCGTCATCAGAGAGATCATTTATGATAAATTTTAATATATCGTATGCAATCTTTATAATCTCTTTCTCTGATCCATTAATATTTCCAGGAATAGTAATTAAACGTCCAGCAGGAAAATCATTACTAATTTTAGACATAGAAAAGGATTCTGACACAGCCATTATATATTTATCACCATTATATTCACAGATGCATGAATATAATGGTGTATTTAACCATTCATCAATTTCTACATCTTTTATATACTTTTCTTTCTTCGGATTCATGTAATCAAAACGCTTAATTGCACGTTTATCTTCGCTTGTGGCTTTAGGCTTTTTATCTAAAAACTTGGTAATGCATGGTATCACGTTTCTAGTAAACCCTGCTAATTCTTTAATGTCAGCTTCATCTAATAGATTAGATAAAGGATCATCTTCTTCGACCATGCTCTTTAAATTATTGAGAGCCGACTTTTTATATTCTCTCGTGTTAAGTATACTATCATAGAACCATCCGCACTCTTCATCTACAAATAAATTATTTTCAAATTCTGTAGGATAAAATGATGCTACTGTAAGGAATAATGAAGACAGTGCTGATGGTATAGCATATTGCTGATTTATATCATGGTATATAAGATTTACAAATTCTTTCATTACATGAATAAATGCTTTTATAATTTCGGTATTATTGCTTCCTAATTTATCGAGAAAATCTTTATATTTTTCTCCAATAGCAAGTATAATAATTTTCTTATTATCTTCTAAATTTACTGCCTGTGTAATATATTCATCTTTAAATGAATCGTCTATGGCAAATACAGTTATAGTATCTTTATCAGCGTTGGGGCATACACCAACAAATACTCCTCTACTATCTTTATTGCAATCATGAAGAAATCTATTTTCTTTAAATAAGCTCCCTTTTATCATAGCTGCTTCAATATTTGCCATAACGAAAGCTTTATCATCAGTTGATATAGTATCTCCGTAGTTCGGAGCTAATATATTAACTCCATCATCAAAATTAATAGATCCTTTCATTAAAAGTGCTACCTGTTTTACATCTTTGCAAAAATTCTGATTCTCTGCGCAAAATTTATTCATTTCTTTAGCGAATTCTATTTTTTCTTCCATTGTTAAATTTCTCATAGTGTTTTCTCCTTTTCTTTTAGTGCTTTGCATACTTCTATGAAATCTTCCATTTTTGAAATTTTCATTGGTACCGGAACACATCCAGTCCAATCTATTTTAAATATTTCTTTGCATTTATTGCATTTGAAATATCTAAAACTTCTGTTTTTAAGTTTACTTGTGTCATGAGTACTTAAAAGCATTTGATAATTAAAAGGTCTATTGTAATTATCAAACAATTCAAGACTGTCCAAAGCATTACACTTTGGACAGCTCTCGTGATGATCATGATATATCAAGGGTCGTAATGTCTTCGTCATTTTCTATATCCTCTTCATCAAATAAGATTTGTTCATATCCTAAACAGTCTCCTATAGTTGTAATTTCATTGTAATCGAATAATGATGTATACCAAACATTATTTTTACAATGTTCTTTTATATATCTGACAAACTGTTTTAAAGGCTCATACTCACGAATATGTTCTGGTAATTTAGAAATAGGTGTCAGCATTGCTGGAATGTAGAAACAACTAAGATTATATGCTCTTTCTGCATAATTATCTATTTCACTCATTCCATCAATTAAACCTAATGCTGATAAACTATACATATATTCATTGGTAAGTACCTCGTATACTTTAGTAATCAATGCAAATTCTCCACTGTATAATTCACCAGTAAATAAAATTGTGTAACAATCATCTCCGTATTTAACAGTGCATACTGACAGGAATAAAGATCCTGCAACGGCTTTCTGGTCATCTGTTAAATCGCTACTTTTAGAAGCTACTTCAACAAATTTATCGACAGATTCTTCATTAAGTTCGCATATAATGCAATGTACATGCTTATCTTCTACTTTTGTAATTCTACCGATATTAGATACTTTAATACCTCCTGCTGATAAGCACGCTACAGATACAGCTTTTGATAACTGATCATCTGCAAGTACTTCAATTGTTTCCTTCGGGTTTGGTTCATGCTGAATTAATTGGTTTAATGTTTCTGCTACTTTTGTGTAAATCATAATTCTGTCCTCCTGTATACATAAATGATATATGTGATCTTGCCATCTCCCACTTTTTTCATGCAGGAAATACAAGCGTTCACCGAGTCATGTAACTTCTTAAGAAGATTATCTTTATTACGTTTATCAGTTATTGCAACTGATACATCACAACTTGGATTATTGCAATCGAATATATAATTTGTCTTTGCAGAATGAGGTATCTTATTTTTATCCTCATCTTCTACAGACCCTACTAAATACGTATGAACGTATTCAATATTAGCCAAATTCTTTCTTTTTTCTATAAATAAGTTAACTGGTATATCCATTTTAAGATAATCGTTATGTATATTAAAAGTTATTTGTATTTTATCATAAACTTTTATCAATTTAAGTAATGAATTAGGTAGTTCTTTAGGCAATACGCTAACGTTGAAAACTTTCTTATTTTTTGCAAAATCATCTATTTCTGATTCAATTTTTATAGATGGATTTATAATTTCTTCATCTTTAGAAGATAATATATTCTTGAAAGGTTTTTTAAATTTTATATCAGAGTTTATAATTTTCTCTGTATCAGAAATATAATTCTTAACGGATAATACTATTTTATCAGTAATTTCATTTTCTATTTTATCAGCTTCGTTATCCGGAATATGATCTTCATGCTTGTCTAAAATATATCCATATGGTAGCACTATTACATCAAAAATTTTATCAGTTTCATATATAAAGTTATTCCCAGATAGATATATTATTATGGATTCTGATCTTGATTCTAAACGTATTCTAATAAATACTTTATAATCTTCTGATGATATATTCATTATATTATCGGTATCTGGATAATCTACATCATAATTATCTAGAAAGTCTTTAATACAGATAACTAAATCATTAGGTAGTGTTTTGATCATTTTTATTTCTCCTTCAAAAGACCATTAAGGATATAAAAAATCCTTAATGGTCAAACTTTCATGAGTAGAATGGATTAAAGTCTTTCATTCTTTTGCTTTTCTTTTCCTTTATCAGTTTCTTACTGGATCTCTTAATAAGATAGTGCATACCTTCTTTATCTGCATCATAAACTGATTTACATTCAGTACAAATCAGTTTGATTTCTACCTCATCGTCTAAATTATTAGATTTAGGTATACCTCTTTTATCTAAATCCATCATACTAATACTTTTTTCTACCAGTACCAAAATACCTTCGCATTTTGGACACTGATTTAAACCTAATCTGTGAATTGGATGTATTGGAATATTCATTACTCTCTCCTTAGCTTATTTTCATAAGACTATAATACCCTTCAGCTACAATTACAGCATCTGAATATCTACTTTCTCCTGTTGTATTCATTTCAGTAAACTCTTTCCATTTACCATTTACTAAAACTTTTTTAGGTTTATAACCCGCAGGATTTACCGTTGATTCTATATCTTTTCTCTGTTTTCTCTGAGTTGTAGAGTACAGAAAATAAACATAACGTCCATTTGATTCTGGCAATTCAAATCCCTCCTCATATCTTTTATAATAATGTGCTGCTTAATACTATCCATATCACAAAATCTTTTATTCTGCTACAGCTATACTATTAGGGATACTCTCAATATTATCAATTTCCTTGTTAATACGAGCTATAGGCGTAATCAATTTCTCAATAGAACTAAGAGTATCTTGAATAACTGCTAAACGTTGTTCTTCAACATTAACTCCGTTTATAGTTCCTTGATATTCCAATGCATTTTTAAGACCTTCTAACTGAGCATATTGAGCTAATACTTGATCAACTTCTGCTCTCCAGTTATTTGGCTCTTTATAATCACTAAAGAAGTTATTATGAATTGAAGCCATCGGGCAAAGCATTCCAGATAATCCTGGATCATTTGCTGTAGAGCTATCCAAATCCAATCTTCCCAAGTGAGTAGGATGTACTTGTCTATAATTTACTGGAATAGATGCAGTATTACCATCTCCAACTCCACTTACTCCTTTATAAGTGAATTTAAGAGCTGTAATAGCATCCATATCATTTACGCTATTATTATAGTTTACCAGACTGTCTTTCGAGATCTGTTTCAATAGAAAATCTGGGAATGTATAAATAGCTTTCTCTAATCTATCTATCTGCAATTTGGAAGCTTCATCAGATATTCTATAAAGGCCTGTAGCTAATTTAATAGCATAAATAGCTCCAAAATATTCTTCATATCTGATACGCTTTGTAGATATATCTAGATTGTCTTTCTTTCTTAATTCATTAAATTCCCTAAGAATCCATATAATTATATCATAGATATTCTTTTTACATTCTTCTGGAAGTTTTAAGTTTTCTTGAGTTGGAATATCCAATATAGATTCAAGAGAATCTAATACATTTAATCCTTTCTCTACAGTCTTATTGTTGTAAGAATCTCCAAGTACTGCTATCCAATACTCTAATGTATAGACATTATTCAATGAGGTTTCCCTTGACACTGAATTATATACAGTATACATTAAACTCTGAGCTACAGGATCATTATCATATATATACTTAGGTAATGAAATATACATATTATTTTTCTTTACCGTGTAATAATCATCCTTTTCGATATCATGATCTGAAATGTACAGATCATTTACTTTTAATAATTGACAAGTTTGATAGAATCCAAATCTAGCCAATAAGTATCTCATAAGAGGACAATTCTTCTTAAAGATATTACTCATATACCAGATGCATTCTTTAGTTTCTCCATTTGTCATTTTAAGCTTCTCTATATATCTATAGATTCTAGATGCCATAAATAAAGTTTTGAAAGCTATATTTTGTGACTTTGGATTTGCAGAATTGGAATTATTATAAGTAGATCCATCCACTACCTGATATAGAGATGAATATATATTTCCAAATATTCTGAAATAATATTTGTCAACGATTTTAGGTACTTCTATAAGCACCCTGAGATTTTTAGATCTAGGAGATCCCTCTTTAGGATTAGGGACCTCCAGATAATAATCAACGATTAATAATCTTATATCGGAATCTTTTAACGGGATATAATTATATTTATCGTCGATTTTCTGTTTATTTTTATTCTTAGATTTGAATTTCTCTTGCTCACGCAATAATATACGTATTTGCTGATAATCATCCACCACAGAAAAATTCATTACTTTAATGACAAAGTAACGATCTCTCTCGATAGATAATATAACCTTTTTCAAAACTTCTATTATTGCATCATCAGATCTATTAAATAATTCTGGGTTAAATTGTGGCCTATTCTTATCATTATATTCTCTTATAAAAGAATATTGATTAGGTTCGATCACTTCTCTATTCACATTCATAACTGCCTCCTGTAACGTCAATACTCATTGCTGTACCAATCGGGTTAGGAACGTCCGGCTTGGAATCCTGTAACGTAAGAGTTAACTTCATATCTAAAGCATCAGCCATTCGTTCCATCATAGTTAATGATACCGTATTTTTATTGAAAATACGTTTGTCATTATTATAATTAGATCCGAATCTATGCTCATAGTTATCTAGGTTAATATGTTTCTTATTCACCGCTTCTTTTAAAAGTCTCATAGCAGGTGAATCTTTTTCGTCAATAGGATATACTGACGTATTGTCCGGATTGGTCAATACGTCTTTTTCCATATTGATAACCGTTTGCTGTAAATTAGCCAACTCATCATAGCTTTTAGCTTTACTGAAATCTACTAATTTATCTTTACTATATGCTTTTTTATCTTCTGCTGAGGTTGGTAAATATACTCTAGAAATCGTCGGACCGACATCTATACCAACCTTGTTTGCATTATTTAAAGTATTACCCGTTAATATAGGTAACACATAATCCTCATCTTCAATTGCTACATGTCCAGATACATAAGCATCTGGATTCTTAGTGTAAGTCTCTAATGAAACTACATCATAAAACTTTTTATTTAATTCTGCAACGCCAGCCATAATAAAAAATCTCCTTTCGTGGTAAAATAGAGGTACGAACTAAACAACTTAGTTCGTACCTTACTATTTTTATAATATATTATTCTGTGGCATTTTCAGATGAACTATCATCATCTTTAATCAGTCTCTTAACTGCTCCATCTGGAATGAATGACATAACTTTCTCACCATCGATCACATCAACTGTTGCTACGAAATATGGATCGTGCTTAAGTTCGAATGTACTTCCTTCAACAGCATTCTGATCGAGGAAATCTTTCAGTAATGAGAAGAATAATGTTGATAACTGAGATAATACATCTGGTGCACTAAATCTTACTTTGAAGTCATCGAAACCACGTTTTGCAATAACTTCCTTTGGACCGGATTCATAGATACTGTATGTTTTACAATCCTTAATATCTTCTGGATCGAATGTAAACTCTACAGACCAGTTGCCCGGATTACCATCTTCGCCCTCGATATACTCTACAGTAGCAGCTGCTACCATATTTCCTTTGATATCTTCGAATACTAAAGCGGTTTTTTCTTTCTTGGATTTTACCTGTTTTAAGAAATCGACAGTTCCAGTAATACTGAACTGAATTACCTCAACTACATCTCCAAAGTTTACTGTCCATGACAGTCCTTTGCACTCCTGGATCATGTTTGCGATTAAGCTGCTGTCTGTTAATTTCATTTTAAAATCCTCCTTATTTTTCGATATGCAACTTTATGGCATATCTTTTCTTTTTTATTGATTTTATATTGAGGTTTGCATATTTGTAAAAATTTACAATATGCAAATTCCCTCAGATATCATAATTAGGTACTATCAGAATGATTTAGTTTCTAACCCTATATAATTTTTAAAGTCATTAACTGTCATCATTTTAATGTTATATTTTAATGCTTTTTCACATTTGCTACCTTGATTATATCCATCGTACGGAACCAATAAGATAGCTGTGTCTTTTGTTACTCCTGCATTTCCATCTGCATCGTAACCCATTTCGTCTAAGATAGATTCAAGAAATTTATCTCTAAATCCTGTAAATCTAATCTTCTTACGAATTTTAAAACTACCATAAGAATTCTTATAGTTGAATTCATTTACTATGAAATGAATATCATCCTTAAATGAATTCCACTCTTCTATGATAGTTTCTGTTGTATTTGGACCTATACCTTTAATGGTACAGAACATATCTTTTACGTCATCGATATACCCTCCATCTAAATATTGAATTATATCAACTAATGCAATCTTTTCGAATATAATTCTCCAAGTTTTAGCTGATAAGTTACTAAATCCCAAAGCTCCGATTAATATATAATCTGGAGTTTCGTTATTTTTGATAGAATCTAATTGATCTTTGAATTTAGCTGCATTTGTAGGACCTATAATTTCAACCATTTTATCATATGGATAATCATACAGTTCTTTTAAAGATCCAATCCCTAACGCTGCCATTCTTTCTTCGGCAATATCCTTGATTCCTAATTTAGCTATCATATTAGAAATCCTCTTTGCTTCTTTACCGACACAATGAAGATTCATACAATAAGCTGCTTTACCAGACTTAGATATCGTAATCTTACCACCACAGAATGGGCATTTATCTGGAAATACTTCATCTGCTTCTGGTGGTCTATTATGATTATCTCTATTAAATTGAATATCTGGTTTTGATACATACGGCATCACATCATGATTATAATCAATATCAATTACATCTCCTTTATAGAGATTTAACTTATTGAAATGCTCATAAGAATACCCTGTTGTATGATCATGTATAGCTCCTAAGAACTCTACAGGATCAAAATAAAACATTGGAACTATCATTCCAGATTGACCAATACTATATTTGTAACCTCTAAATACCGAATGACGTCTCATTGGATTAAATTTTACTGCCATCTTATATTGATCAATGGAATTCTTTCTACCAAGTTTCTTTCTAATCTCAGGATCGTACATCTCTGCAACTATTCCATCATACATGAACGGAAGAAACGAGCGCGCAAATTCAGCTTCTTCTGCATATCTTTTAATTTGGAATAATATACTTTGATAATTTCCTGAAATAGTCTGATGCTTAAACATGATCTCTCTAGTATAATACCGATTCATGAACTCGATTTCTACTAAACGATCTAATGGTTCTCCATTCTCATCTTTTAAAGATGTCTGTAATGGAACCAATGTTATAAAATCTCTATATCGGTATGAATCAGATCTACCTAATATACCAATAATTGCAGTTCTTCCATTTATATAATGATTTCCTGTTAATCTATTGATATTATCGAGGTTATTATAGCTTACAATAGCTTCAAACTTCATACCGATAGTTTCCCCTAAATCTACAGCATTGGGAAACTTATACCCTTTAAATATAGGTGTCAAATCACTTGCTTTCTCAAGATCTGTATCACCTCTTGTCCTTGCAGATATCACCTCTGTATTTACATCAGCCTCTATAGATATTCCATCATACTTTAAGCTGAGTATTACATCTAACTGATCTGTAGGCTTTATTATATTACTCAATATCATCGGAGCAATCCAATCTCGCTCCAATACTACCACATTGCTTTGATTGAAAACTCCTCTTTCAATCGCATCAGCACTTAATACAAATTTAGACTTGTGTAATGTACCAACAAGTTCTGGATGCTCGTGCTGAGTATTTCTTAATCTCTTCGTGACATCATTGCTCTCTGGTAATAAATCCTTTGCAAAAATGTCATTACTATTAAACTCTCTTCTGATGTTTATGATGCTTGGAAACATCATATTATTCATCTTTTCAATTTCATCATCCGGTACATGCATTATCGGATTTGACATTTTAGTTTCTTCAGTCTCCATAAATTGGGAAGCTGAACCTGCTAAATTTTGCGGAGTCGCTCCAGATTGAATATCTGGTACATACTCCCTCACTTTTTCTAATAATAAATCGTATACTCCATCATCTAATAATAATATATCTAAATCACTATTATTATATAAATTATTAGATATTTGGATTATTAGTACACCTTTTTCTACGTCCTCCTTATTCCATACCGGCTTACTCATTAGGCTCATTGTTTCGTTATTGATCATTTCTTTTGAATCGAATATGATATCTGTTAATGAACCTGAATTAGTAACCAGATTGTTTTTTAAAGACTTAAGTATAGTAATATTGTTATCCATGGATAAACCTCCTTTTCTAAATTTTATATTCTTAAGTCACCTATATAATATATCACCATTACAAAAAATAAAAGGGGGTAAAACCCCCTTTTTTAAACAGCAACAGTGCTAACCTTTCTAAGCTTATATTCATCCATATTAACCACTTTATCACTATGGTGTTTTAATTGCATTTCTATTGCTCTTGATATTAATTCCTGTTTTGATATATTACCTTTGAATAGAATTACTTTGGTATATCTCATACTACCTAAATCATAGTGATACATTTTAGTCTCTTTTACAATTCCTATATTGCTACCAAATTTATCAATGTATCTCTTTAAGTCTGAATATAATATATTTGAATCGACTTCAGCGACTTCAACTTCTAATTTATTATTCTTATTTGAAGATAAAAACTTAATTATCTTTTTAATTTCTCCCTCATCATTTCCAATCTTTCTAGAATGGTATCTCATAAAATAAGTTTTGATTAAATTTAATAAATAAAGCATAGTTTTAAACCTCCTGTTTTCCAAAATTTAAAAATATTAAAAACTCTTCAGCATACTTCAAAATTGTATCTCTCTCTTGTTTAAATGTTTCTTTAGAAAAAGTTCTTGAAATAATTGATCTGCATATCTCTGAATCATTAGATTCGAAATATATTTCATTCATACAAGATATATCTCCCATTAATTTTAAAACTATGGGGTTAGTTTTAAGTTTATTATTATCTCCAAAGAATGCACTATTATTTACACCGAATCTTTTATTTCTATTCTTCTTTCCTATCTTCTTAATTTCACTAATAAATCCTTTCTCTATATCTATAGTAGTTTCTAATGCATTCGATTGAGCTGTAACAATCTTCCCACTTTTACTATATCTGGCAGATTGAAACTTGTTTGCTGACATGATATGCGTTTCGTTACCTTCAATCTTTTTAATAATATTATCATGATGATATAGTTTTAATATAATCTTCTCATCTTCGATAATATTCACATGATTAGCGTCTTGCCTTTCTCTTTTGATCTCCTTTACAGTTTTTCTCGATAATTCGATTTCGTTTTCTACATCGACCTCTACCTCTTCGAATAAAATTCCCATCAAATTTCCATACTCTCCAAATCCAAATGTTACTGAATAATACATATCGTTCATATGTATTTCCTCCTTTTTATAGTGTATATTTTTTGTGTCATCTATATTAAAAGAATCGGAGTCTATTATTATATAGACTCCGATAACTTATTATTTTTTAAGAAGCTCTTTCATCGCTTTATTTGCTCTATCATTAACCTCTGTTGAATACGTTTCTATATCTTTACTCTGTGTACTTGCATCCATTTTCCAAAGCGGTACATGATAAATTGGATTAGCTTTAAATTTCTTATCTACTTCTAGATCACGTTTAATAGATTTATTAAAATCGTATTTTTCTTCATTAGAAATATGATATATCGGATTATATGATGTATAATCATGATAAATCGGGAATTTCTGAACTGGATCTTTCCAAGTTCTTCTTACTTTCTTGAATTTCAGTCTAAGGCCAATGGTCTTAAATCTTACATTGAAAATCTCGGCAGATCTATCTACAGATTTTTCATCAAGTTTAATATCTACATTATATGGATCATCCGTATATATACTCTGCATTAATAATCTACCATGTGGTGATGATGAATAAAGCATCATCATTTCTTTTACAATAGCGACAGGCATATGTGTCATATCACCATTTTCCATTTCACCCATTCTAATAGGTGTACTCTGATGAACAGATTTAAAGTTTTTAGAAGCTTTATTTCTACTGTTCTGATTTCTAATATTTGTAGAAGACAATGATGTTACTGAGAACTTATCTTCAGCGTACTGTTTCAACCTATAAAAGTATAATCTTCCACATACAATAGGTCTTCTACTTGGTACCATTCGTACATTACCGGTACTTCCTTTAATTGGTACATATAAATATCTAGGCGTTACATACGAAAATCTATCATAAATCTCCCCTAATCTATCTGTAGTTATAGATTCTGATATTGGTTCCATACTTAGAACAATATGATCTGATTCGATCATTCCTAATAAATATTCTTTCTTATATGAAATATCCCAACTATTAAGCAGATATCTTAACTGTGCAGCTTGTAACGGAGAACACATTTCAATGAAATCGGTCACTTCTTTTAATGCTTCATCCACAGTAAACGGAGTTGTGGATATATATCTTAAAATTTCTGATCCAATAAAGTTCAATTCAAGTTCTTTTAACTGTCCATCGTTCAGTCTATTTGTACATGTAGATGAATTTAATATTACTTCAACTCTTGTATTGGATCCTTCTAATACTGGCATTAATTCATCAGGAATTATTCTACTGATAACTCCTTTACCGCCATATCTATTTGTAATTTTATCCCCAACCATTGGGACAGATTCTTCCATTACAGTAAAATGAATTACTGTACCTGAATACACTTTACCTTTCTCTATATATTGAGCATTTGATATCTCGGATTTTGCTCTATTATAGATAGCATCAAGTCTACCTTTAATCTTTGTGTAACCAAGATCCTTTAATTGATCTACAGTTTCTACAATTTCTCTCAAGTATCGTTGTTTATTATTATAATAATAAAGCAACTGAGCATTAGTTCTTTTCTCCTGTAATTTCTCTGGAGAGTTGCAGTTAATGTCAATATCAATAACTTTGCCTGATTTAACCATCCATTTAGTATCAGACATAACAGTTTCTCTTAATTTCTTTTTAGATTGCATAAATAATGCATCTTCATTTTTCTCTCTACGAGTAGCAAATAAAATACCATTCCCAACTTCTTCTCCAATATCAGGAAATGATTTGATAAATTCATCATCACCTCTAAGATTAAGAGGGATATCATTATCATTGGCAATAGCTTTAACTTTTTTAAACAACGGTGCCGCCAATTTCTTAGCTGCAGATTCAGAGATATTGATAGCATCTTCCATCGTACTAGCAGCTGCTATGTATGCTGTTACGAGGTTAACACCAACACCCTGATTATTATAATGATCATAGCTTGTGGACTTAGCTATGATTTCTCCCTCTGGAATAGTATCTTCTACTCTATAGGAGTCTATTTGCGAATTATTCATAGCATATCCATAAGATTCTGAATTATGCTTATAGCATTTCCTTTCAATAATTTGAATAGAATCGTCCTTATCATCAGTACAAATAAGAAAATAATGATGACCAGGAACCTTTTCAAACTTCTCAATTTTACGTCTAATACGTAAATCCCCATCTGTTTTCTTAATAGATGCAGATAAATCACCAAATCTGATTTCATAACCAGTTTGAATAATTGGTGGTTCTGAATTTAATATATCTAATGCGTGTTCTGTCTGAATACCTGCTAATATTTTTCGAGGTCCAGAGTTGTTGTTATTGAATGGCATTAAGTTTCCTTTACCTAATGCATATTCCATTTTAGTAATTCTTTTTGCTTCATTTTCAAGAAGCGCTTTGTCGTTGTCCGTCCTTGCCATCTCGCACAACCTCCTTAAATTCATTTTTATTGAAATAGCTATATTAAATCATAGGTATAATATATGATTATACCTATGATTTACCCTTTTTATTTTAAGCTACACCAATCTGATTAAATTCTTTCATCTTATTGATAAGAGCTGTAGTTACATTGAACTTAGCCTTATAGTTTTCTGGTTCTCCAGAATCATTAATAAGAGTCATAAGTGCTTTATAACCCTCAGTAATAAATACTTCCTGAAGTTCAGGATTTTCTTGAAGTTTCTGTTTAAAGTTCTTCTGAGCAAATTTCATATCAGATCTATCTCCGAAGTATAGATATGCACCTGCTCCATTTACATATCCTAATTCTTTCATAGTATAGAATAGAGATAGATCTTTATCAAATCCTTTCTCGTAATCAAATACCAATGTGATACTATTACCGGCTGCAGAAGTTCTTGATTTCATAATAGTAAGAGTTACTAAAGAACCTCTAATACAGAATCCTTCTGTAGGTTTCATCTTAGAATGGTCATCCATTCTAATAATAAGATTTGATACATATAATGCTACCTTACCACCACCAACTCTTTCGCCTGGCTTAAGATAAGCTAACTGCTGTTGTTTCTTAGCAAATGGATTAATATCTACATCGTCTAAGATATGGTTAATACAAAGAAGAATAATATTTGCAGATTTAAGCAATGCGATAATTCTTCTAAAGATAGCTGAATTAGTTTTAGCAGATGCCGTTGTAGACATCTGGCCAGATAATTCGTCTTCGTTTGCATATTGATCTGGCATAAGCATTCCCAATGAGTCTAAGACATATATAGTAGGTTCAAATTTATATATCTTTTCTCCATTAGTATCAAGTAAGCCAGTGTCATACATATACTCATCTTTTGATTCAATTTTTAAATCATGAACCATTTTAATACGTTCAAAGAAGTTCTCTGCTGTAACACCAGAATTTCTGATAATCATTCTATCTTTAAACTCTTTCCCATAGAAACCCGTAAGGTTTTCGATACGTGTTTCTACAATACCACCCTCGATACTATCATAATATATACATGAAGTTTCAAAAGGTCTAATAATTTCACCTGCGGCTTGCACACAGAAAGTAGTTTTACCGCAACCGGATCTTCCGATTACAGTAGCCATAGAACCATCCACGATTCCGATACTATTATATGTAAATTTCATGTCATCTTTTTGTACATGAACTACTACGCCGTTTAAGAAATCAAAAGCCAAAAATCCAGTAGGATAAGATACATCTGAATCAGACTCTCTAGACATTCTAATATCTTTTGATTTACTAACAGTATTTCTAAATTTTTCTGCTAAAAGTCCCATTTATTTTTCCTCCAAATAAATTTATTTTTATTTAGAAGTTATAAATTTTATAAAAAATAAAATAGGAAGTGGAGCTTAATTACCCCACTTCCCGTATAGTTAGACTTTTTATAAAAACAATGGACTGCCATTTTTGATATCAAGATTTCTGATAATCATATCTAATCTTGGAAAATCAGATGGAGCAAAACTTCTTAAATTAAATCTCACTGGTCTGTCGATATATAATAATTGCCTATTCTGCGAGTAATTTAATAAAGTTGTATTTAATCCAGCATCGTTCATTTCATTCAGCATACTAAATAATGCCAAAGTAATTAAACCATAAATCTCTCTTTTACTTTCTGTCATCGTACTTACATCTTTTACATCATACATGATTCCCTCAAGTAAATCAATTGCTTTGATTCTTGAACCACACACCGTATAATAGATAGCAGTAATGAGTCTTTCATATAGTATATTTAATGGTAAGGTCATAATTACATCATTAAGATTTCTCACACATACCTGAGCATTCAGGCTGGATCTACTAGCTCTTGCTAATCTATTTGCTGTTTTATCGTCAAACGCTCCAAATCCTACCATCTGCTGAATAATATCTCTATTTACAACAGATGCAAATGTTGTTAATGCTGAGATCGTAGGTTTTGTATCTCCTTTCTCAACACTTGCAAACTTGATATAATCAGTTACAAGTTTATTGCAATATACCTTTTCGATATCAGATAACGGCTGAGCATATGCTATCTCAATCATAATCTGAATAACTCTCTGATCTACAAATACATGCACTATAGATCTATATTTATTATTCGGATCTGGATCCATTACTCTCTCTAAAATATATTTGAAATTTCCACAGATTAAATTTCTTAAATCTGTATCAGATAATCCTCTATAATTAGCTAACTGAGAGAATAATACATCGTCACTTGTTTGAGTATTAATCATGTTTACCTCCTGATATTCTACTTTCTGTTTTGGCTGAGATTGTACCTTTTCAGCGAAATCTGAAAATACATTAATATCTTTAAGTTTTGGATCTTTTGCTTTTACATATTTTCTTGCATCAAAATCTTCCCCTTTTACAGGTTCTGGATTCTGAATATTCTGTATTACTTGATTGGAAATAAAATCATTTGGTACAAATGTTTCGTTGTTGCTAATTTGATTCATAGCTCTTCTCCTCCTATTACTGTACTGTATATTGAATAAATTCGGTATTTGGGTTTAGTCATAAGTATCTCTCCTTTGTTTTTTAAAATTTTAGTGGTAAAGACCATTCCAGCCTTTACCACTTTTGTGTCACTCTTATAATATATAATCGTGATTAAAATTCATCATCAATCTCTTTAGCTTTTTTATCCTCTGAAAGTTTATTAAAGAAATTAGCTTTATCAATAACAGCTTTGTTCTTTTTCTGCGTTCCAATATCAAAGTTGCTATCATCATTGGCAAATGTCTTTTTCTGCATATTACCAAAGAATGTATCTTTATCTTTATTTACCATTGCAGTCATTTTCTGATATTTATTATATACAGATTCTACTTCATCCATAGGCATTTTAGAGCCTGCAGAAATAAATGCAATGAATTGATCCATATCAGATTCATCCTGAATATGCTCAAATTTATCATAGCACTGACCAAATCTTTCAGTAAGAATATCATCATAATCAATATAATCTGTAGAGTCTTTCTTAATATTGATAATTACTGCCATTCTAGTCTGACTAGGTTCATCAACATCAAGAGTTTTAGAATTATCGATCATATCAATTACGATCTTTCTAAACTGCTCTCTATTTTTAATCTTATCTTCAATTACAGCAGATTCAATAACCATATATCCATCTGTAGTAGAGATTTTAAGTAAATCTGTAGGGTCAATATTATGATCAGAATCTCTTAACTGTAATCCGATAAGTACAGAAAGCTTTTTGCAGAAATCGATATCTGCTTTTTCTTCTGCTTTAATTCTATTATTATTGCATTCTGGAAGATATTTTTTAAGTTTAACTGCTTCTGTAGCGAAGTTATTCTGTAATTCTTGGAATATTTCTACAGTGTTCTTTGTTCCTCTTACATCTTCCTGGAATCCAATAAAGAGAAATACATGTACACTAATACCTAATACTTCTCTAATATATTTTGCAAGTAAAGGAGTAGAACCTGAACCGGTTCCACCTTCAGTAGAACTTACAAGAACTACTAATTCTGCTTGATCTTCTTTTCCAACACTCAAGAACTCTTCTAATGGAATTGTACCGTCCTGGATTGAATTAGCACATAAGTCGTAACTCATCTTTCTTTCCTTACCGCATCCGCCATAGCTATTGCTAAATTCGATAGCTGAGCCAGTGTAGTCTTTTGGAATATCTTTAAGAGTACTATTAATCAGCATGGTATTTTCTACACTGATAATATCATTTCTAACTGCACAGATAGCAGCTTTGTTTCCTCCAGCACCAATTCCAATTAATTTTGTAATCATTTTAAAAGTCCTCCTTATTTATGAATATGACGAATTGATTCATCATTATGGATATGTTTCCATATACTGTAAAATGTAATTTGATGATATATAATACTTATGAATAAAAGGAGGTGATATAAAATGATTGAGATTATTAGTGTAGAAGACATTGAAGAAACTAAAGATAATAAGGAGGAAAAAGAATGTGAGAAAACCAAAAGACACTATCAAAATGGCAGATGAATGCATGGTAATATGTAAAGCTATAAAAGGTGACGAAAGTGAATATATCGTGCGTGTATATGACGACGGACATGTAGAATTTTTGAAATCCTTAGATTGTATGTGGTCGTTAGTCATTACGCCTAGATATATAGTAGACAAATATTTTAAAAATATAGCTAAATATATTCTTGATTATAATTATAACTTAAGCTCCACAAGCAAAATTATTAAATTCGTAATTATACCAGTTACGAGTATTACTTTGTCCACAAAACGTAACGTTATAATGAGTAAAGGATACATAGATTCTTTAGAAAAATCTATTAACGCTAAACCGAAAAATAAATAAAGGAGAAAATAAAAATGATTAAAAACAATGATTCAATCGCTACCACAGGAAAAGGAAAAGATGAAAAATGTCATACAATTCAGGAATGCAAAGATTGCTTAAAAAGTTCAAACTTAATAAAGAAGTACAAAATAGATCCGAACGATGATAGTAGTATAGAAAAGCATGTACGTCTAATGATCGATGATGCGAAGGAGCAATTTGGGAATACTTTAACAGATGATCAAGCTATGAGCTTGGTATACGATAGAATAGTACAAGCGGACCGTAATTGCATAATGTATGGTAATAATAATCCGCATTCAACATTAGGAAGTCTCGGACCATTCCCTCAGTATCACCCATATGGAACCGAGTTCGGATATTATCATCCATTAACGACACCACCATTATTTAATAATTACAAGGATTCTTTTCCTGAAGAAGAAAGATCATTTTATGGAAAGTTTAATACGATAAAAATGGTGTTAGAATCTGGAGATGAATATTACATCTGTGCATATAATAATGGGAATGTATATGAAAGCAAGGATTTCAATTCAGCCGCTTTATACCGTACAAGTAATTTATTAGAATACATGGGTGCTATATTTGAATTTGTTAAATCTTTTAATGATGATTCAGAAGACAAAGTCAAGGTAGTACTTAATATTGCAGTAAATATTAACCCGTCAAGTAATATTTCAAGAATTTATGAAAAGGAGAATTAAGAACATGAAAAAAGACAATTATAGCTATTTTTGTCGCGATCTAGGTTCATGCCAATCAAAAGAAAATACTAATGTGGAATATCAATATCCGCCAGCAATGACAAATTTTCCTCCCGTATATAAATCACCATACCTGTCAATTTCTGATTTAGGATGTAATGATTTTTTATCCGGAGAGTTAAGTATAATAAAAGTAAAATTAAGATCCGGAGTAGAAAGATTCGTTTGTATGAATAATGATACGAAAGTTTATTTATCTGAAAGGTTTACATTAGATGCTTTATTTTATAACGAAGAGTTATTATCTTGCATCCCATTAGTAAATGATTTTGTTATTAGATATGATAAGGAGAATACGGATAATAAAATAGTATTATGTGGTATTATGGATTTATTTATTTCATACGCCTCTAAGATGCTTTTATACAAATAAGGCAATAATATGGGTAGTAAGGAATTTTCCTTACTACCCATTATTTTATTTTTTATCTTTTTCGTCTTTCTCTTCTTTTTCAGATTCGTTTAAAGGCTGGTCTGGATAATCAAATACTCCTAATCCTAAATCGCCTTGTTCTGTAATAACCTGTGCCATAATTACACCTCCTTTACATATTATGATCTTGTTACGAGATTTTTCTTTTTACGTAAAGAATAATATGTATAATTATCTTTATCAATAAGATTAGACGTAATATGAGCACCTAGTAAGTAAGTATTTAAAAGGTTCTTAGAAGAAGCTCCATCTACAGACTTAGGTATATCTTTTAACTTAAACATACCTGTGCTACTAATTTGATTATACATATAGTTTTTAGCTTGCATATCGTCACCTCTAGACCCAGCAAACTCTTCCATAGTATTAGTTAATCCCCAGGATGCTAAAGACTCAAACTCTCTATCTGATGTCAGTGCACCTTTATCTCTACCTACTAATCGTCCAGTCTTATTATCTCTATTAGCAATACTACTAGACCATTTGTTTTTATGGGTAATAAACTGCTGTACTTTCTTAAGATGTAAATACATTACTGTACATTCTTGAGATGCTACAGCTCTACCATTCTTATCTCTGTATAATGCAGGTGTATATATTTTTTCTGTTAAAGGTACATTTATAATCTTCAAAGCTTCTATAATATCTGTCATAGAAGGATTTGTAGTACCAGTTCTCATTTGGAATCTTATCGGATATTCTTTCTTCATCCAATTCATGAATTGAGTGTCTGATAATTTACTAAATAAATCTTTATAATATTTAGTATTAGTACCAGAAGTATCAACTCTATCCATTACTTTTATTATTAAATTCTCCACTTGTTTTCTTTTTTTAGGATCTAAAGCCATATTTTATCACTCCAGTCTTATAGTAGTTTGTCCAAGATGAACATTTGTAGTTCTATATACAGCATATTCTTCAACATATCCACTACTATTTTCATGATCAAATTTTGTGATTAATTCAAAATCTGCTTCTTCTGAAATAATTGTGAATTTAGGTGCTCCGAATCTTACAGGTAATGCTATATAAATATATTCCTGTTCTCTTGATACTACAGTAAAACCTTTTTGTTTGTTTTCGGTTAATACTCTACTTAATGAATTAATAAAAGATGAATTAATATCATGAAGTTTTTCTGTTCCATAATATATATTATTCAAGAATTTAAGTTCTGTTGTTTTAATATCAGAATTGCCATCATCACCTTCGACTCTTAATGTATAAGTCTGTGAGGATGTAAATGGTCCATCCAATGTTCTACTTCTCTTTGTAATATCAGGAATTTCTACATCATTCAAATATTGTCTTGTAAGTACTCTGAAGTTTGTATCCCATTTAAGTGTAATAGAATTAATTACACTACCGATCTCTACTATATTAGGAGTTACAGAGAAATTGGTAACTTTAATTGTAGAAGACTGTAATCTAGAGATATCATCTCTTAATTTTTTAACTTCTTCTACATCGTTTCTCCAATTTTCCAAATCTTCCTCAGTTATATCTCTTATATAAGACGGAACAGTTGGATCTTTAACAGATACTTCTATAACTCCAGAATTTCTTAGTAAATTAACTAATCCAGATAATAATAAATCTACAGTAATACTTTGTGTTTCATCGCTACTAGGATTTTGTATAAGCATTTTTTCTTTTCCAGTTATAACTCCTAGTTCATTTAAATCATCTATAGTCTGAGATAATACACTATCATAATTTGCCATTATAGAGTCCTCCTACTCTCATTATTAATAATTTGTGAAGAAAATTAAACGGAATATAGACGAATCTATATTCCGTTATTATTTAGATATCTGTACGAATGATTACTTCAATAGGTATATCTATCTCTGGCTTCCAGTTATAGCCCTTTAATGTAATACTTCCATCTGTTTGTGTACCATGCACAATACCAGCATCGCACCAAGCTTCAACTTGTTCCAGGGATGCAGTACCTGGAAGCAATACTTCTACATTATTCGTAGCTGTAACTCCGCTTACAGAGATAGTAATTGAAAACGGTGGGTTTCTGTCATTACCAACCCATCCAGAAGCAGGAAGGTTAGTGCTAATCTTTTTAGATTTTGTAACTACCGTTTTCATAGTATTATCTATTTCTTTAATTTTATTATTTACCGTTGTATTAAGATTCTCAACCTTCTGATCTGTAGAAGTAGTGTATTGATTAAATTTGGTATTTAATGTTTTCACAGCTTCATTAAGCTGTGCATCTACTTTATCAGTAAGATTTGAACTTAATGTATCGAACTTAGTATTTAAGTTCTGAATAGATGCAGAAACTTCATTTGTAAGATTAGTAATATCTTGCTTCATATTTGTCAAATTAGTTTCTACATTTGAAAATTTGTTGTCTATATAAGTAGCATTGTAATAAACACTATCTTTATCTGGACTGGTTGGATCACCAGCAAAAGCTTCTCTAAGGCTTTTTAAAGATACTATTCTACAAACTTTATTTATGCCAACAAGAAGTATTGTCTCGTCACTCAACACTGATACAGGTTCAAGATCTTCGAGTCTTACACCTTCAATTTTGAATTGGTTATTTGTATCTGCCATTCAACTTTACTTCCTTTCATGAGATTTGTGTCCATTTATTATTAATATAAACGAATTTCACACCTTTATATTTATGTAAAGTAAGCTCTTTGGACTCCAATAGTACAATATTAGAAGAGATATTCTTTAATTTTCTACCTCTACTAGATACTAATTCTATCGTCTGGCCTTCGATACCTCTATTTATGATAGATAAATCTACATCTCCAGATATATCTATATAGCAATTTCTAAAGTCTTTAATAATAAGAGTACCATCAGTACCAGAAAGATCCTCTGTATACTTATCAGTAACCATATATCTTTCTGGATCAGAATAATCTGTAACCATTCCGAGATTAGTATATACTGATAAAGGAGTATATCCTGTATTTTTGATGGATGCGTTTACGAATAATTTAGCGTTCATATTCTTAAAGATATATCTAGTATCTTTTCCAGAGTATGAATATATGTGATTTCCTCCAAGTAATACAGAAGATTCTTTATTTGCAGAAATATTATATACTTCAAATACATCAGTAGCAGATATATTAGATATAGATATATTGGATTTTGAACCTGATCCTACAGATATTCCAGTATATCCTTTTTCTATTCTTAGATTGTCGATAGTTACATCAGAAGATGTAACAGAATTATCAATTCCGACTAATCCCGAATTATTATTCTTATATAATATTCTTACGTTGGAAATGGTTACATTTCCTACAGGAACTAATCCAGTTATAGAAATAGCTTCTTTAATATTATCGAATTTACAATTTACAATTGAAATATTGTCTGATAATACACTCTCAGAAGTATCTCCATGAATATATAACCCTTTACCAGATGCAGCTGTATTGGTAAATTCTGAATCTAATATTTTAATATTAGAGCTATCAGATATTTCGATTGCATTTTCATTTTCTTTTATTCCGGTAAATTTGCAATCAATGAATTCTATATTTTTAGATTTATTAACATAAATCCCTCTGCCAGAATAATTGCATTTCACATTTAAATTTCTTAATGTAATATTTTCGCAATTCTTGATATTAATAGTAGCATTCTTATCTAAGAATAACGTAGCTCCATTAAAATCTATATATTTACCATTTGGAATAGTAATATTTTGAGTTATCCTATAGGTTTTATTGGATACAAACTCTATAGATTCATCTAATTTAAGCAATCTTGTAATAGGCTCGATATCGTCAGCATTACCGTCTCCAGCAGCACCAATTTGTTCTGGTCTAACTGATCCGTCTGGAGATAATATTGCTTTTAACACAGTTCTGCTATTGATAGGGAGAATAGTATATCCATTGGTAACCATCGCTGGAGCATAAACTACTTCGTATCTAGCAGCACCACCATCTCCACCTTTATTAAAACCTTTTGTATATGCTACGCTTCCTTCTGTAAGAGATTCTGATGCAGATAATTCTCCTACATTATCAAAAAATAAATTATCTCTTAAAACGTTACCAAGAAAATCTTCTACTTTCATTCTCTTAGTACCGTCTTTTCCTTCTATAATAACCCAGTCGTATCCATTTTCAATAGTAGATTTGACTGGTAATTCTCTGATCATTTTGTATTGATCAACACTTAAAATTGACATAGTTTACCTCCTTTTAAAAGTATAAACTCATATTTTGATAAATCATGTCTGCTATATTTTTATGCATATCATCATTTGGATATAATCCATCCATAAGATATGATTCGTAGTTATATTTATTTACACAAGAATTATCATATAAATTTAATACAGGTAGATGATATTTCTTGCCTATATTAATTATAGCTTCTTTATAGTCATCGAGATATATATAATTCTTTGGATAATCGTCACTATTCTTTCCGTCTCCATAATCTTGCCTTGCTCTAAACAATGGGGTTACTAAAAGAATCTTCATTGCAGGAGCATAAGTAAGGAGCATTCGGATAGCATTATTCATAGATCCATAGAATGTAGTATCATTAAAATCATCTATAGTACCAAGTTCACCTTTGGCTTGATACCAATCGTTAGTACCAGCAAATATTATACAATATTTACATCTATCATCTATAGAGCTAGTACTAATCTGAGTTAATATAGATTTATTTGTACATACAGTATCATCATAGTTACCAACTGTCGCATCTCCAAGAGCATGATTAGCAACTACAAATCCATATTTAGAAGATAGCAAACTAGCATATGATTTAGTTCTTATAGCACTAGAACCTATACCATAACTAATACCATCTCCATATATTAATAATTTCTCCCCATCAAATTGAGATTTATTCAATTTATTAATTTGATGCCATTGTGTAACTGTAGGCATTCCAGAAGATCTCAAAAATTTCTGAGATACATAAATAAGACAATAATCATCTGTAGTATCTGCTAAGACATACATAAGAGTATTTCCATATTTAGATATATTTAATGTATACTGTCTATCTATATTAGGAGTACCAGTTACTCCTTTCATTACATAATAAGATCCAGTAGCTTCTTCATCAAATATATTACCATCTTCTATAATTCCTCTATTATCATATTCGTCAGATAATAAGTAATTTGATACTTTAAATCCAGAGTTAATATCCCATACTTCATCGAAATCTACTGTATGAATTTGTGTTCTTACACCAGATCTGACATACCTTGGTCTTAACTCTAGATTATTGAAATATTCTATTTCTTGCTTTATATATACTCCAAGTTCACCAAATCTGGTAACTTCAAGTATTCTTAAATTTGTATCTTTCTCATCATATTTAGGTAGATCTTTTACATCCGGTCCTAATAAATATATACCATCATCTATTATATTATTTACACTATCAGTAGTAATAAACCCTCTATATCTGTAGTATGGTCCTAATTTAGTAGAAATAATAGCGTTATTTGCTATATGTCTAGTTAACCATCCACCAGCTGGTACTGTAGGGATAGAAACTGGAGTATCGCCAACCATAGCATCTAATACTTCTTGTGCTAAATTTGATAATTTTATTTTATAAGCATCATCAGAAGTATCTAATTCGTCAGCTCTTATTGGTACATTATTATCTCTTTTATTAGCTAATACGTTATTAATAGGAATAAGATCTTTTACTTCTATCTTTCTAGAATCTAAATCATCTTCTACACCTTTTAATTCTTTTTTAGTAGCATAATTTTCTTTTAAATCTTTTACATCGCCTTCCATGCCAGTAATAGTTTCTTTGGTTGATTTTTTGAAGGCTTCTATAATTTCATCTATCTTCTTAGATGAATATAACTTAGCTTCACCAGGAGTTTCTTCGTCTTTTATCATACTAAGAATAAGATTAAGCAAAGTTATTTTCTTCGTATCATCTTTATCTTGGATCATCAATATATCTGTATCTAAAGCTTTAAAACGTTCTGTTAATTCTTCCAAATTAACAAGAGTAAAATCTTGATTTGACATAAGATATTTCCGTCCTTTCTTCGAAGAATTATTAATATGATGTTCCGGCTAGGGCAAAAACAAGAGGTGTACATTAGTACACCTCTTATATAAGCATTTTATTCGTTTACACATTTATTATAGAATCCTTCAAATGTCATTAATTGTAATTCGCCAGAATCTACTTTCTCCATTATATGATCAATTACATTTTCAAATGTAACCTCTTTTAATGAAGAATCTGTTCCGTATTCTGTTACATCATTAGTGAATAATGCCATGCATTGTCCAGTTTCTATAATATAATCTATCCATTCGTTAATATCTTCAGAATTATTCTTATTTCCTACCTTGATTACTGGCATACAGAAATCATTTCTTCCGAAGAAACTACAATATGTATTTTTATATATATTTTCTATACGAGCAATTTTATATCCCATAGATTTCAATATCTTACATGTATTATCCTGAAGGTTTCCATATGGTGCGCTATAAGATATAGGATTAGCTCTAAGGGCTTTAATATAACTATCAGTGAATAATAAATTGATATACTGCTCATAATCATTATCATCTTGAATAAGAAGTTCTTTATTAGGATGGCATCCATAAGGAGCTATATCCCATCCATATGTATAATGATATTTAGACAATTTAGCTTTAGCATCTTTGGTTAAAGTTGTCCCTGAATTTGTAAATATAGTACATGGAATATTTCTAGAGTATAAATAAGGATAAGTATATTCAAATCCATGATCGTATACACCATTAAAGTTTAATAACAACGTAGGCTTCATCTTTTGGTTAAAGATGATAGAAGAAATATAAATATCAGAATTATTGATCTGATCATTTCTTACTATCTCTAATCTGATAGACTGTATTGCAGCTTTATCTGGAGATCCAACTTTGATAAAGTCTTTTAATGGTTTCTTTAAACAATTCCAACCATTAATCATTTCTGTATTACTGATATTATATTGGTAATAATTTGATGGTATTACCAATGGAGAATCACTAGATAGCTTAATGATTAATCCGTCAGTGCTATCGAATGCTTTTATAATATCTTTAGATACATAGAATACCAATGTACAGAGATCGAAATTTACTGGATCACATTTGATAGTAAATTTTGGATTCGCTGTAGCTTCTAATCTTGTATGTATCTTCAATGAAGATTTTTTATCTCGGGTCTGGTCGTCTGATATAGTATATGTAGCATCGTCATCATTCTTATTAAATATAAGATCGGCTCTTGGATATACATATGTACCATAATCGGTAATTAATCCGCATTTGTCTTTCTCATCATACAATTTATCTTGCAGTTCCATACACTTGTCATATAAATATTTAGAATCTATATCATATGCAGTATATGTAATACTAATTTCACTATTAGGTATATTGCAAGATAATTCACAAGCATCATTTTTCAAACGATACTCAAATGCTCCATTAGATCCTACAATATCCTTATTTACTGTATCATTTCCATCTTTAATAACTAATGTGCCTATATCAGTTATATTAGGATATATTATATTTATAGTGCATAATCCTATAGCAATATTTTTAGGATTATTTATAACTATAGGATTACCTTTTACTGTAATAACTTCGGACAATTTATCCATTTTTATTCCAGTCAATTCTTCTTTATCTCTTAATATTCTCTCATGTAAAGATGATTCTCCATCTCTAGCATCTACCACCTCTGTATCTTTTCCTGTTCCGGCGGATGCTGATATTTGAGAAACTCTTTTATTTGTTTTTTCTAATTCCTGTTTAACAGCTATAAGTTCATCAGAAGAAATAATTTTATCTAACTTACTAGCTAAATATTTGGTTGAATAAAATAATATAGATGATGGACTCTTATTATCTCCAACAAAAGCTTTTTTGAGTTCTTCTACAGTAGCCTTCTTAGTGTCTTCTTTATCTTCAACGATGATAAGATTATTATCTTCTATATCGTTTTTTTCGAGGAGATCTTCTATTCTGGTTTCAAGATCCATATTTCACACTCCTTTACTATTAATTACTTTATTGTTTTGGATCGTACAAAATACGCAAAAAATAAAGTAATATTTACATTAATTGGAGGTAGAGGATGATGCCCTCTACCTCTTATACTACCTACTTTTTTCTAGACGTACTATTCTTTCTAGGAGTAGTACTCTTTCTAGATGTTGGTGGCTTAGTTGTCTTTTGGGTTGGTTCGTTTGGCTCTTCTTCTGCTTTGGTCATCTGTTCAATGTTTGAAGCAAGCTTCTGATTTAAATCAGAATTTGGATTATTAATAATATTATTAATAATAGAATCGGCTATTATTGCAGCCGTATCTTTATGTTCAGCTTTGGACTGAAAATTTGCAATATCAATAATTTTATCAACGTCTTCCTTTTTAAGCTCTACCTTAGGTTTTTGTTGAACAGCAGCTTCCGGTTTCTCTTCTACTGTTGGTTCTGTCTTTGAGGTTTCTTTAAGAGCTTCGGTCTCCTCAGGTTTCGTAGCCATGTCTTTTTCGGTAGATTTTGTAGCTGTTTCAACTGGCTCTGTCTTTAGGGCTTCTTCAGGAGTTTCGGCCTCTTCTACTTTGGATTCTTCTTTTACCGGTTCAGAAATCACTTTTTCTTTTTCAACCGGTTCAGTTTTCTCTTCAGTAGGTTTCTTCTTTATTATATTAGAATTCTCTTCGAACTCTACAGTCTCAGAAACTTCTTTATCAAATGTAACTTTTGATTTTTCTTCAGGATGCATGGTTTCAACTTCTGGTTCTTCTGTATTATATGTTTTAGAACACGCTTCACGTATTCTATCAAGCTTACTAATCTTTCGATCTAAGCTATTCAAATTATGACTGATTCTAATACTAGAACCAATACCGTGAAGATTCGTTACTACAGAATCTCCAAAACAAAATAAGCTGCTTCTAATTTCATTCATTAAAATACTCATATTAAATACCTCCCTAAATGTGTTTTGTGTTTACGTATAATACCTTGGTTAGCCAAGTCTCTATTTAGTTTTTATTAAGAATACATTCTTATTATCTTCTCAATGTGATAATATATAATTCAGAACCTTAAATTTTACATTCAGAATGGTTCTTAGATATACCCGAAACATTATATTAATTAAAGCGTAAATAGACTTTTACGAGAGGAGAATAAGATGAGAGCTTTAAATTACGATTTTAGTGGATTAACAAAATCCTTGTCATATCTTGTAAATGGTGGTACTAAATCAGGCTATAATGTATCTATGGAATTAGATAAATTCTTTTCTGATTTAAAATGTACGTCGGTACAATATACAGATAATACGGATAATGAATTTTTTGGATTATACATTAAGAATACGAATATGACTCCAAGAAAAGCTGTACCTAGAGAGGGAGATTTAGACTATACACCATGCAATTATTCTATAGAAATTGATAGTAAATTAGCTAGTGTATTAAACCCTGTCGAATTAACAGCTGTTATAATTAATGAAATAAAAAATATAATTTCGGTTCAATCATTAGAAAAATTTAGGGATGCTTTTGATTTCTATATTGGAATGAATAACTTCAGTATTAATCTGGAGCTTATGAATAATCATCCCAATTTATTCAGACTCATGTACGATGAATCTGTAGCTACATTATTATCTGTATTTAGATTGCCTACATCTGATATTATAGTTGCTGATGATTTTATGGTCGGATGCGGATTATATGAAGAATTTAATAGTGCTATGGATAAAGTAAAAAGACTAAAAGAATCTATATTTACAGATGAATTAGGGAATAAATTGCTTACTATGCAATGGTATATCTCAGTAATAAACGATTCTATTACTGATACTAGATATATTTCTTCTATATTGAGAAGAGGATTTAAATTAACTGGATCTAAATTACTTAGAGCTAATATACTCAATTCTATTAAAGAACTTGAGCCAATGACAGATACAACAGAGAGATATTATAAGTCTCTCACTGAAGCTGCTGGTAAAAAATCTTTAGCAATGCAGATTAAAGATAGTGGGTTAAGAGCTATTGAACAAGATGTATATGAATATACAATGAGAATAAAAAATATTGAAGATGAAAATGATGCCTTATTATTAATGAGACAGCTTAATAATAGAATAGCCATATTGGAAGATTATATAGCGCAAGAAGAACTTGATGAAAGAGTGTATCAGAAATGGAATAAAGTATTAGAGAAATATTATTCTTTGAGAGAATCTCTTACTAAGAAAACCATATATAAACAGAAAATGTACGGTTTATTCGCAGATTACAATGTACTTCAGCAGATGTACATGAGAGGTGAATTAAACACTGTTTATTAAAAAAGATTACCCCATATACCATATGGTATATGGGGTTCTGTTATTCCTCTGGATCTGCATCCTCGGAATGCTTTCTTTTGAATGGAGATTTAGCAGCATTCTCTTCCTCATCTACATCGTCTGCAGAAACGCCTTCGCCGTCAGGCCCGTCTGATTGCAGTACGGGGTCCTCCTGATGGTTTAACTCAGTAGAAGTATCTTCTTTTTCTTCTTCGCATGATTCTGTTTCTCCATCTCCATTAGAATCTTCTTTATTTTTAAATTGTTGTTTATTCTTTTTTCTTTTATCTGCTTCTTCTTTTTCTTCTTCCTCTTGTTGATCAAACATTTCGGATAGAACATTGAGAAGTTTATTGTCAGACAAAACATTAGCTCCTGCTTTAACAGCATAAGCTACAATTCTATTATTGATAAATATATTAGCTACATATCCGCTACCTGCACCACCAGCAAGACATATTAATACATATAAAGAGAAGTTTATATGATGCATATCTCTAGCTGCGCATATAATAGCTGTAACAGGAATTGGTACGAATATTAAACCTTTTATAGATATCTTTTTCTTTTTCTTAGAAGAAGATGATAATATCTCCTTTATTAATGTACCGATAATACACAATACATATGTGACTAAAAAGCTTCCATACAAATATGAAAGAAGCTCGTTAAGTATAGATTGATCGGCATTCATAATTGGCGAAGCCTCCTTCATATCAGTTTCGATTTAGTTCTCTTCTATCGCACAATTATAGGCATTTACTAAAATTATCATAATTATTAAATAACTAGCAATTAGTATAGAGCCTAATACATACGATAGATTGAGAGAATTTCCGTGATTTACTAAAATTTCTTCTTCAGATGTATCATTGATTAGTTCTGGAAATTTTGCAGTTATTTGATCATATAAATTATATTCTTGTATTACTACTAATTTGTGGTTTCTTCGGATTACACCTTTTACAACGTCCTTTTGCCCAAATATATCACCATCATCAGTAATATATGCTGGTACAAGGAATTGGTAAGATTCTAATCCTTCTAAACCTTCTTCTTTATATATCCTTTTCAGTTGACTAAATGAAGCATTAGGTATTTTATAATGATCATTATATTCTGACATAGATATACTTTCTATAGCTATATTTCCTTTTGTTTTGGCGAATATACTCTTGATAGCAGTATCAAATAGAGGTTTGTTATATTGCCAATTTCTTTCGTTTTCGTAAGTTCTTTCCAATCCTTCTGGAGCGCTACTCATACGCTCATAATTATTGTCAAAAACTATACCACTATTATTTAAAATAAGAATACCATTTCTAGTATTCTTTACCCTATTTAAAGAAACATTTTTAGTTTCTCTTTCCAGAATATCACAATAATAATCTGGCTGTTCTTGGTTATCTAATTCTTGTTTTAATTCTCCCATATCTACTGAACTTTTGATTGCTTTTTCAATATTTTCGGAAACCAATTTAGCACTATTATATGCTTCATCATTCAATTCATCAATACAACTTACAATAGTTTCAAACTTCTGGTTTCTAAAACTAGAAAGAATGTCATCGTTAGCTCGTCTTAATGAAAAGAGTATATCCGTATATACTATAATGACTACCAAAAATACGCAAGTAACTATCATTAGATAGGTTTTTATAGTTTTTGGTGATTTGTTTTTTATTTTACTCATATCACATCCACCCTTATATATTTTTATTAATATGATGTTTCCAGAGCTATTTAGGGTAACTTATATATAAAACATATTAGGAGGTGACTATATTATGACTACAGATGATATTTTAAAACAAGTAACAGATGTGCTTGTACAGAATGTAGATATCAGCATTGTAATCATTTGCCTTGTTATTGGTGCTATTCTTAAGCATCTTGTAACAAAATTTAACAATGATTGGATCCCGATAGCTCTTATCGTATGCGGTATTATCGTATCGTTTGGTATTTCGGCATTGAAAGGATTTACAGATGATCCAATTCATATTGTTATTGTCGGAATTGCTAGCGCAGCTGCGGCTGTTGGTATTCATCAGAGTGGGAAAACTATTTACTTATATTCAAAGAATTCCGGCTCTGTCGATAAAAAAGAATAATATTCCATTTGTTGGTAGTGCTGGAAAGTGCTACCAACATACTTTTGATACTAAATAGGGAGGAAATATAAAATGCCGATTGATTTAAACTTATTAGAGATTGAAGGAAAGAGACAAGAGTACAAAGACTATATCGAGGAACATAGAAAAAATGTAAAAACCGTATGGTTAAACATTTTAAAATGTCCAGAATTAAGAAATATGGTTAATGCTGGGATGTATGGTAATCAAACTGGTACTGTATTTGAGCATATTATTAATCAGAATATTGATATGCACGATATGTCTAAATATAGTGAAGAAGAATTTGAGCCATATAGAAGACATTTCCATTCAGTTAATGAAAAAGAGAAAGAAGAAAGTACATTTGATTATGGAATAGCTTGGCAGCATCATAAAGATAATAATAAACATCATTGGCAGTATTGGTCAGAAAGACATATAGTAAATGATATGCCTTGGCAATATGTAGTAGAGATGTTTTGCGATCATGCTGCTATGAGTATAAAATTCGGAGGGACTGCTTTAGAGTGGTTTAACGAACAATTAGCAAATAAAGAGATAAAAGTTGGAGAGATTCAGAAAACTTCTTACCTTAAATTGGCAAAATTATACTATGATAAATATTAAAACAATAATATATTATAAATGTGTAAGGATATGATAATCCTTACACATTTTCATTAACTCAAAAACAAGTAGAAAGATCAGGAGGAAGGAAGAATGAATTACGGCGCTTAAAATATCATATTAGAGTAATAAAATCATTGTAACTAAAATATCATATTAGAATAATAAAATTAAAGTAAATTAAATATCAAATTGGCCAAATAAAAATTAAATTAAGCAAAAAGAACATATGGGACATATAAATCAAGATATTTAATACATATCAAATTAGAAAAATAAAATTAGAACCATCTAATTTATCATATGAAATAAATAAAATCAAATTGATGAACATATCGTGTATAATAAATAATTCAGATTATTTAAAATATCATGTCATCAGAATAGATTCTAGTAAGGAGAAATATCAATATAAGCTAATGAAGTCAGTTTCATTAAATATCATGGAAGAAAAATAAAATCATGATGGAGTAAGGATCATGTTATATCAATAAAATTATCTGTATTATATTATCATAAGCTAAAAATAAATCAAAATAGCAATATATCACAGCAAAAAATAAAATTATATCAAATGAAGTATCAAAAATGGACCAATAAAATCGTTATTTTAAAAATATCATATGGAGAAAATAAAATTATGAAGATAAAAATATCTTATCGAAAAAATAAAATCATAATATAAAAAGTATCATAGAATGAAAATAAAATTATATCAGATGAAACGTCATAATGTATCAATAAAATTATGAAAATAAAAAATATCATATACCGAAAATAAAATCACTTTATAAAAAATATCATGGCATTTTAATAAAATCATGGAAATTAAAATATCATATACACCAAATAAAAATAAACCTAAGACTTTATCGTCTTAGGTTTATTTTTTCTATTTCATTTGCATTTATATATCCTATCACAAAAGTCTGATCATTTAATGAAGATATTCTGTACTTATTATTTTTTATATTACTGGAGATTGTATACGTTCCAGAAATATTTCTGATTGGAATATTATCTGTGCTTTTCTCATATAAATTAGCACCTAATACATTTACTTTACTTCCGATATAAATATCTTTAATATTATTAACTTCTTTAATACCCTTAGATACTTTTCTAAGAGTGTCTTTTTCTCCATACACCTTATTACCTTTGCTATCAATAACCATAGTACCAGGATTCTTTTTTGATATATGTATAGCTTCATTTAAATCCATAGTTCTTAATAATGTGGAAGAATTACTGAATCTTTTTACAAAGTATATTTCAAATTTTGAATTTCTATCTATATCTATCATATTCTTATTGAACGAGAATAATCTATAAATAAATTCTTTATTTATTTCATTTAAATTGTAAGATAAAGCTATATTTAGTATATTTCCGATTGTAGCTTCATCTTCATTATATATCTTTTTCAATGTATTATACTCTGTGAACAATTTATCAGAATATAATGTAAATATTGCAGATAGTTTTCTCATTGCATCAGCATACTCGAAATATGTATTTTCCTTCAGAAAAGTATTATATGGATTCTTATTTTCTATTATAAAGTATTCTCCATATTTCCGAAATTCGTGTATCGCTATAGCGATATATACTGACGGATATACATTAGTTTCTACTGCTACTTTGATGGCATCTTCTTTAAGAAGATTTATTAAATCATTAATATTTTTTATTCTGTTCATGATGAACAACCCCCTAATTAGTATATATTTCCAATTACTAAAATGTAACGTCTAAGATGGTAATATATTATAATAGAGATCAGATATAATAATTTACTATAATTTAACATTATTGTAAAGAACTGATTAATAAAAATAAATTTTAGGAGGATAAAGTAAATGGCTTTAGGAACTCAAAATAGCTACAATAATAACGGTAGCAACAAAAATCAGAGCAATGTAAATGTATACTCACCTTATAAGATGAGCAATACTGAAGGAATTGATCCTTCAGCGATTAATTTTACGTTTTGCTTAAACATGTTAAAGATCGGTATCTCCCCTAAGAAACCGGGAGACCAAATTGCTTTCGATCATGAGAAAGCAATTGAGTGTTTTTTGACACATTCAAAAGCTGTTATGCTTATGAATGAAATTAAGGCTTTACTTAATCATGAAATCGAAGATCATTCAGTTTCTGTACTTACTGGTAAAGATGGCATGATTGAATTTAATGATGGTACATCATTTAATTTAGATCATCCTGTATTAGTATTAAGAAAACTTGCTGAAGATGGTAAGCCTGTAAGTAATTATGCTTATGAATTCAAACATGATTATCATTATACAGTAAGAGGTTATAATCCAGAGAATCCGGCTGATTTTACTAAAAAGATTTACAATCAGTTAGAGATTGATGAATTCCTTACATTACTCGAAGAGTATACGAAAGCTTCTACTGGGGCTTATGCATATTATACTCTCGAAAATGCTAAATATTCTCAGGCTAGAACTGATGGTAAAATTAATGCAATCATGGAGAAACTTGGAGTCGAGTACGTTAAAGGAGGAAATGGAGGAGGTAATTATACAAGATCTAATAATAGCTTCTTCAATAATAATCAAGGTAATACTCCATCATATAGGCAAGGTAGTCTTGATGAGTTTACGGCAATGAATACACCAGAAGATTAACTGAAAGGATGAATAGAGTAGATTATTTTTGAATAATCTACTCTATTTTATTTGGTGAAATATATGGTAGATGATCATTATTTTCTAGATATTTTAATACCGTTCGATCTGTTAGTGGATACAGATGTAGGTATAGTATCTCTCGTCACAGAGAAATATAATGACACCAGATACTTCAATACTGATCGTATGGAGGTGGAAGGTGACGAAGATAATAAAATATATTCATTTCTATTTCAATATAGAAATGAACCTAATCCATTATTTCTGATAACTAAAGTAGATTTACCATTAGGAGAAAGAAATATTATAGATAACTTGTATAAAGAGTTAATGGAAAAAGAATATGTAGAAATTCTTAGACATTCTCAAACTACAAGTATCTATGATATATTCAATGTAGGAAATTATGGTGGTAATGGCCCATTTAGGGTCACCGTAGTTTGTAAAAATGATTTAGACGTAGAATATCTACGTCAAATAAATTTTAAATGTAATACCATTATTTGTAAAGATAATAGTGAATTAACCAAAATTGATATAAATAATTATAATCATATATACGTAAAGCATATAGAAGATGCTTTAGATTATAGGTATATGAGTAAAAAGAATATTTATATCGCAAATTATAGATTCAATAATGAATTTGTAGATGATCCAGATACCAAACAAATAGTATCTATTCTTAAACCAGAAATTGTCGTTGATTTGATCAGTGACAACAAGATAAAAGTGATAGACGTCTATCCTCAACCGGAAGACTTATCAATATAAAAATAAATTTTTAGGAGGAGACACAATATGTCAACAACAAAAAGCAACATCGTTAAAAAGAAAGCATTAAGAGAAGCACAATTAGATACATTAGAGAAGATTGCTTCAGTAGTAGGAGAAACAGCAGGCCCAGCAGGATCTTATGTAATGATTCTCAATGAAGCGAGCAACAATGTATTTACAAAAGATGGCCATAAAGTACTGTCTAATATTAAATTCCTTCAGCCTCTTGAAAGATCTATCATGGAAGAAGTTAATTCTTCTACAGGATATATTGTTAAGACTGTTGGTGATGGAACTACAGCTATGACTAAAATGGCTTATCAGGTATTCGCCAGATTATGTGAATATGAAGAGCAGCATCCAGAAATTCCGAGACATACAATTATTAATTCTTTTAAAGAAGCAATCAAAAATGTTCAGGATGCTATTAAGGCAAATAGTAGAGATCTTACATTAGGAGATGTATATAAGATTTGTATGATCGCTACTGATGGTAACAAAGAAGTTTCTAGTACAATTGCAGATATCTATAATGAATACGATGCAGGTGTATTTATCGAACTTGGTATCTCTAATACAGAAGATCATACTATTGAAGCGTTTGATGGTATGACTATCAATAGAGGCTATCCATCTCCAGCATTTATTAATACTGATAGAGGGGTATGCGAAATTAATAATCCAAGGCTGTATTGTTTCACAGACCCAGTAGATGACGATTTACTTATTCCTTTTGTAGGAAAAATTATATTCGACAATATTACTGGACCTATTACACAGCATAAAGAAATGATTCCTACTGTTATTATGGCGCCATCTATCTCTAGAGATATGGGTGATACACTTGCTCAGGTAGAACAGTTAATGTATGGATTTAGTGATCCATCTCAGAAACCGCCACTTTGTATTATTACAGGTTTCAGTTTAGATCTTCCATTTTATCAAGATCTTATTATGCTCACTGGAGCACCAAGTATTAAGAAATATATTAACAAAGATATCCATGACAAAGCTGTAGAAAATGGAGATGCTCCATCTATGGAAAATATCTCTGAATTCTATGGTACATGTGAAAGAATCATTTGCGATAATCTTTCTACATCTTTCATCAATCCTAAAGAATACTACAAGACAGATGAAAATGGTAACTTTATTTTAGATGAAGATGGCAATAAGATCATCGGTGGAAAATACAACGAATTAGTCAATTGGTTAAAAGCTGAAATTAAGCATTCAGAAGATAACAATGTTGATATCCCTACTGTTAATGGTCTTAAACGTAGATTACATTCATTGGAATCAAACTACGTTAAATATAGTATTGGTGGTATTGCATCTTCTGATAGAGATGCTGTAAAAGATTTAGCAGAGGATGCAGTTCTTAGTTGTAGATCTGCAGCTAATAACGGGGTTGGTTATGGAGCTAACTTTGAGGGTCTTATAGCTTCAAGCAAATGTATTTCAAATAGTATAATTGATGGTAAGACTGGTATCGAATTAGATATGTATAAAATTATATATGGTGCATTCAGAGAAGTCGTATTAACCTTATATAAATCTGTATTAGGAAATGGAGCAGAAGAAGAACTGGAAGCATCAATGAAAATTCATTTCCAGCCAATTAACTTAAGAGATCTGGACTATAAAGGTGACGTACTGTGTTCTATTGAAACAGATATTGCTATTCTTGAAGCTATCTCTAGAATTGAGACAATGATCTTCAATACAACTCAGTGCTTATTATTCAGACCGACAGATAATGTATATCTGAGCGATGAAGAAATCGACAAAATGAAATAATTACATAACCTAGATAGAGAATATTCTCTATCTAGGTATTTTGCTAAAAGGAGACCATAAAAATGAATAAAAAACATAATGGATGGGTTTCTGAAACTAAATACTATCTTAACGATTTAATATTTATATATACAGATTTAAATACAAATAAGAAAATTCTGTTATTTCCTGGTAAATATGTAGCATTAATATACCCATTCGAGAAAATGTACCCAAATATACCGTTTTCATGGTTTTATCCATTCGGAAGTCCTGTCGGATTTTACTGTGGTATTCAATATATGTTAACGTATAATTTACGCGATGATATTTATTTTCATTATACAGTAGCGCAAATGCTAAATATCTATCGTCATATTTGTATTGCTAATGCAAATATTCCATATAGATATTTATCGTCAAAATTGGCATCGCTGTTCGGAATAAACTCATACGATGTTATACAATGCAGAAGTTTATTCCGGCCATTTACAATTGGCCCAGATATAAATATGGAGATAAAAATAAAAGGAGGAGCTAAATAATGAATAGATACAAAATAGAAACAAAGAAAGAATACTATTTATATGATCCAAAAATTACAAGTATAGTTTTTGATAAATTCAATAGAAATGCACCCTTTTTTATCGATACCGATCCTATTATAATTATAAATCATTATTTGGGTCGCGAAATATATATAGCCGGTAACTATAAAAAATGTTTTAGAGATAAATTTTGTGATTCTAGATTATTTTATTTTAGATTGTCTATGTATTGTAGAAGGGTAAATACTTGTGATACATTTATCTTGTATAATAGATATTATCTAAGTGAGGATTTAGAATACCATTTTACTATAGCAAATATGATAAACTTACTACTGATATATTCAATAGACGAAATGTTTTATGATATGGTAAATTATATATACGCTTTGTATTGTCCTTTATCTCCAGATTTGACAAGAGAAGTGCATTATAATTATAAAAATGAAAATCAAAGGAGGATTTATGATGTTTAAATTACCATCACTTATTAAAAGAAAAAGACACTCAAATTTAGTAAAATTAATAGATATTCCTGCTCGTGATATCAACGATATGGATATTATGACGTATATCATATATCTTTGGGAATATAAAGATATGCATCATATTGGATATATTATTTCAAAAGCTAACGAAAGACATTGTGATAGATGGGTATTATACGCATATTCTGATAAAAGAATAACTGAATACTTTAGAGATAGATGCCCTGCTATCGTAGAAGAAGAAATTTTAAGTATTAGTAATAATAGAGATATAACAAACCATTTATCTAAAGCAGCTACAGGATTATATAACGGAGGTATTCCGATTGTTAAGCCAAAACAGTATTGGGGGGAAGATTGCTTACGCATAGATTGGGATAAAGACGTAAATTACGCTATTATAAATGACGTAATAAATATGTAAAGAAACAAATAAGAAGGAGATTATACTTATGGCTATTATTAAAGAATATTATATACTTATTAATCGTAAAAAAGTTTTTGCACCGTGCAGAACAGAAAGAAATGAAACCATTTCATGGTTTCGATGCAATCAGGCGTATCTTCGAAAACAGTATGGAGATATTTCTAAAGCAGAATTAATAGAACGAGTAACAACGGTTGAGAGTAGTATTAATATGGATCTTAACCATGTAAAATATATGATAATATGCACTCGTCCAGATACTGACGAACGTTATTACATAACCAAAACTAAAAGTGGTATGCCGATTGTAACTGAAAGTTTCGACGATATGGCCGAAGGTGATCTTTTATTTGAAAAAGAATTTTTAGCTAAAAACTATATCAAAAGACATGAGAAAACTTTAAGAGCTTTATTTAAAGAAGACGTAATAGAAACAATCAAAACTGAACCGGTATCAGAAGCTGTTGTTATTGCGTGTAGACAGAAGTTAAAAAATAGAAAGGTGGAAGATGTAATATGATCGGAGTAGAAACGTTAAATACTAGATATTATTTCGAATTAAATGGAAAGAAACTTATGCATCGAGTTGCATACGATTTCGATTCAGAAAAGAAAGCGAGTGAATACTTTCTAAAAAATATACAAATGTATAGAAATTTATACGGAGAAAATGTAAATAATTTTATATTGGTAAGAGAAGAAATAATTGCCATGCGTAAAATGATCAGACGAATGGAACCCGTTAAATATATTATAGGAGTCGATACAGAAATCGGAGAGCTTTATGTAGGAATGACTACATTAAATGAAACCGAAGTTCCATATCTTTCTCCAATTAAATCAGATATATTAAATACTAACTATTTTACTTCAAAAGAATTAGCAGAATCTGTAATAGACGAATATAAAATCGCATTGAAACCTTATTATAAAGAAACTATATTAAATAATCTGAAAGTAATAAAAGTCGAGGAGGAGGTATATAATATATGACAAAAATTAATTATTATATTAGCATAAACGGGTATCAAATATCTTGTGGCTGTGGGGACGATAAGAATAAGGCTATATCGTTTTTTCAATGTAATAAAGAACAACTTGAAGTCACATACGGAGATTTATCAGGGGCTACATTAGTAAAAGAAATTACAGAAGTACATACTAAAGTTGAGATGAGACTTGATGAAGTTAGATTTATTTTAACTTGTACTCGACCAAAATCTAGCGGATGGAACTATTATGTATCTAAAACATCAAGCGGATACCCGATTATAGTTCTTGGCTATGACGATATGATAAAAGGTGGTCTTTCATTTTATAGCGAGGATTCTGCCAAGTTCTGGATTGAAAACCACAAAGATCAATTAGAAACTCTGTACAAAAAAGAAGTGATAGATACTATTAAAATAATACCAATATCTTTAGCTGAAATTGTTGCGGCTAAAGAACAAATAAATCAAAGGGAGGGTTCTAAATGACATTCGATGAATATATTAATAACCCCATGGGTATTAAATCTGCGGTCATCTCCAACAGAGAGATGTACCGTAAGATGTATACAGAAAAGTTTGATAAAGTAATGGTAAGAGAAGTTGGTAAAATGGATTATCAATTATCCAAATCAAATTCTAAATACTATTGCTATTTAAAGGTACCGTCAGAGACGGTACCTAACTTCTATTACGATGTAGTAATAGAGTTCAGTGAGCCTAAAGATAAAAAGTTTGCTGATGCTTCTTTAAGAAATTATGATGTAAAATTCTTTTCCAATGATCCGGCATTTGTATTTACTTTCTGCTATGCATTTAGAAAGAATAAAATGTTTATTGATGATTATAAAGAAAAGATGTCTCCAGAAGCATTGGCTCAGAAACCAGTAGAGAAAAACCCTACTGTAAGTACGGGTTATGTAAAATCATTTTATTTTGCATATTTGATGATGAAAAAGAGAAATCTCTTTAGTAAAATTCTTTATGTGAATAAATATAATAAAAGCAATATCTTAAAAGAGATTATGCCTGCAGATAAAAAGATCGAAGCAAGACAGAATGCTGCGGAGGATATGAAAAATAAAAAACGTATTGCTAAGAATATTGATGATGCTAAACGTAGACAGGCTATGGATAAAGACTTTGCTAAATATATAAAGAAACCATCTGTAGTTATGAATACAATTAAAACTAATACAGTTAAGAATACCAGAAAAGTTAATTTTGGCATTAAAACTACTAAAAAGACTAAGAGGAAATAACAATGAGAAAACCAGGATATTACACTGAAAAGTATATAATTAGATATAGAACTTTAAACAATGAAAGATTATATCTTTCCAAAGACGGAGAAATTATGGAAGAGCCTCAACTTGATAGGGTGGCTACTTATTTCGATACATTCGAGATAAATTATGGCGACATTATAAAATTTGGAGAAAAATATAATGAAGAATGTAGATCTGATCCTATAATTAGTTATGAGATAGCTAAAATGAAAATAGAAGTATATATGTATGGAACTCCAAATAGAGCATTTATATATTTTCCTAATAATAAGGAGGGAAAGTAATGTATAACCGTCTAAATGTAAATATCGGAGGTCGTGTATATTATATAAAACTCACATCTGTTTCAGGAAAAACTTATTATTATCATGGAGGATCATCTTTTTACCAGAGTTTAGACGAATACGTAAAATATTATGATTCATATTTTTCAATAGATCGCGATAAATTACAGTCAGATATCAATGAATTCAATAGAAACGTATATGATAAAATCTGCTCTTATCAGATTATGGAAGCCAAAGTAGAATTGCATGGACACAGAGCAAATGGATCGCCTGTACGATGTATATAAGGAGAAACTAATGGGTAAAACAAAAATAGTACTTTTAGGTACACAAAAAATATATAAAGACAAGAAAAAATCTTCAACAGTATCTGTAACTGTGTTAGGGATGTACAAAAGCTGTAATGACAGATTAATAAATATTTTGTCTGATGTTGTAACTCGCATATTAGTAGACATACCAGGAGCAATAGAGAGGATGAATAATGATAAAGATGCATGGCGAAGTCTTTATAGAGATATAGCTGATCTGTTCGGTAACGATGATTCTTTAGGAACTTCTTCTGTACTTTTACCAGACGTAGGAGAATACGAAGAAATATTGTTTATTGGAACTGTGATACCTCTCGAAAATTGCTCAGATAATGACTTGAGATTCTGGCTAAATACTCCAGAATTGATTCCGGAATATGAGGAGCAACAAAATAAATATAAACTCCCAGAAATAAAACCAAATAATACTCACTATACAAATTAATAAATATAAAGGAGGATATGTTTATAATGAGTAGAAAACGATATAACAAACCCACCAATCCAGAAGTAGAAAAGGAGTATAAAGATATGGATTTAGTAAATGAAACAAATGAAGAAGAAGTAATTGAAGAGAAAGATACAGAAGCTTTTCTGAAAGATGTAGAGAAAGTTGCAGTAAACCCAGATAATAAACAGATTGATATTGAACTTACTGTAGATGCTTTTATTAGAAAAGAACCAGACAATAGCTCTAAGATTCTTTCTGTTAGTAAACTTCTTCCAGAAGATAAGAAATATGTACCAGAAGCCTTACCCGGATATGGATTAGCATATATCAAGAAAGGGACTATTGTACGTTGTTATGAAATGGATAACGGATGGTATAGATTAGCTTCCGGATATATCTTCAATGCAAAAGTAAAAAGAGATTTGAACATAGACAGATTAATAAATATATCTGGTTCTAATGGTTTATCTAGAATTGAAGATATAAAAAAGAATTTCTAAAAATAAAACACAGTAAAGGAGATCAAAATTATGCAAGAAATCAAACTTTGTAAACGAATATTGAAAGATGAGTATGGAGAACCTGATGTAGAAATTAAAACCTATTGTGGCAAAGAAGTAAGTGCTAACGCCTTAGAGGTAGAAGCAGGAACTACTGGTTATAAAGGTGGAGATTCTGGGAACGGTTGCCGTGCATACTTTAGAATCGAAAATTTTGCAAACAGTGATTTACGCGTAAATGCATACAACAGAGGTTCTGACTTAGTGGGTATAGAAGTTACAACTGGTGGTGATACAGAACTTTATACTTTAATCGAGGCTTTAAAGTTTATCGTTAATGTATTAGAAAATGGAGAAACAGGAGCAAATGATAAATTTATTGGGAAATGATGGTAACTACATAGGAAATAACTATAAAGTAAATCTATGATTTCATGGGTAAGTAATCATAGATTTATGGTAAATAGTGTATTCCTAGACATAAAATTTACCATTAATTTCTCTTTTCCTTATGTATGGGATAGGTTAATATAACCTATCCCAGCATTTATTTTTTAGTATCGTAGAAAAAATAAAGAGAGTTTAAACTCTCTTTATTTTATTAAAGGCATTACTAATGCCTTTAATATATGCTTTTAAAGCATATTTAATTCTCTTTAAAAATGTTGCATATGCTCTTAAAAATTTTTTCATCATAATATACCTCTTTCTACCTAGTTGATGAGACTAGGATTTATAGATTATTTATTATATCACTATAATATTATATAATCAAAAAATAAAGATATTCCATATTAATAAAATAGACCTATTAGAGATATCTCTAATAGGTCTTTCTTTTTATATTTTCATATATTTACTGGGCATACTTTCAAATACATCTTCATCGTAATTATACACTCCGAAGAATTCTCCATTTAACGATACGCCTACCTTATGTCCTGTATAATTAGCATAATCCATAAATGTAACTTTTCCTTTAATATTTCTTTTGCATAATTCGTTTTCTACACTATCTAAAATCTGAGAAGGATGGATTCCTAATCTCATCTCTTCTTCCTCTTCAAAATACGCGTTACTTACCTCTCTGCAATATTCGTCATCAATGATACTCATAATTTATTCCTCCTTATTATTTTTGCGTAATTCTATTAAATCTGATACCTTTATTTTAAAGCAACTCAGTAATTCTCTATATAATGATACAATGTCTTTGTTCAATTCTAGGCCTTCGTTATTAAAAACATAGCTAAAAGCATCAACTTTTATTTCATAGTCGTTGATATTATCTTCTATATCATTAAGCATTGATTTTAATTTTGAAGCTTCAACTGTTTCGTCATGTAATGCATCTTTAAATAACTTAATATAATTATCTATAACATTAATCTGTCCAATCAAATATTTTTTTACTATTGGTCTTTTGTATTCTATAAATGCATCAACAAAAACATCGAAATATATGCTGCTAAATAATAGCATCGGGTCATCAATAATACTCATAATTTTATTCCTCCTATTATTAAAATAAAACTCGAATATAGCAATGCTATATTCGAGAGTATAAAATTATTTTTTGAATTTTAATCTATTCTTCACCGCAAATCTCAGCTTTTCCCATGTTGTATCTACATGACCATTTGGATGTATAACTAAGGAATAAGATTTTCTGTTTGCACATGTAATACTATTTACATCAACTCCAACCATCATTCCTTCATGATATGCGGGAACTAAATAATAGTGTTTGTACATGCGTCCCAATGGAGATAAATCTATTTTAGAAATATCTTCCGCATTTTTGCATTTGTTCACTTTCTTGATTATGTAGTCTCGTTTTCTCATTTTACTTTCTCCTTTTTGTATTTTTATTATAAGGTTTTGATATAAATAAAAATATAACCAAGTATAGTAATTACTATACTTGGATTATTGTTTCTTTTATTTTTTCTTTTCTTACTCCAAAATCTTTCTCTCCAGGATACGTATTTCTATGTATATAGAAATTAACTTTATCCAGAAATAAATTTTTCTTTATACGTGTTATCTTGTAGTCTGGGATGTCTGCATCAGGATATAAATGTACTTCTATATTGATTAATTGTAGATTCAGTAATAAGAATCTTAATAATGATTCATATCCAGATCCTGTTGCTGCAGCATATATATTGTTTCCCATAACGCCATCATTCATATTATATAATATAGATAATATATCAAATGGACCTTCGGCTATATGAATCTTTATAGGTTCTATAGATAAAGGATTTATCTGATTAGGAATTACATAGAATTTGCACGTATTGTCGTATTTATCAAAGATATTATAATTTACATATCTTTTAGCTATAGTAATATATACTTCACCTATATCAAGATTTCTCATATTAATAAAAGCATTATCATATGATATAAATCCCAAAAAGTTTTTGTCTAATTGCTCTACTATATTTTGATGTCTAGTTAATTTGACATTATTAGTAGCTAATAGATCAGATAAATTCAATAATATTTTCTTTTCTATACAATCTTGAAAAGTTAAATTAGTACCTAATCTATTATTTATATAATTAAGTTTTAATAATGATAAACTATCATCAGTTATACTATAATTATTCAAATAATATTTAGCTTTATCATTATATTTCATATTCTGTGATAGATTCATTATCTTCTTATTATATCTTGCTAAATCTATCGACAGATCTTGATCGAATAATCCCCATTCTAATAATTTATTTGGGGTGACTACTCCTTTAGCATGACACTTAAAGCAATTATATAACGAAGGTTTATTTCCAGATAAATCTACGTTAATATAAAAATGTCCATGCCTTTCATCGTCAGAATCACGACAATAGAAGCAGCGGCAGTTTATTTCTCTGCCGCCACTAACTAACCTAGCCCAAGGCTTAATATGATTCTTTAAAAACCATTTATACTGTTCTTCATTCATAAAGTTTCAACTCCTTTCACAAGTATAATATATACTTATTCTAAGTGTTGAAAATATTATATATTTAGATATTAAAACAAAAACAAACTCCGTTGCTGGTACTGCTGCCGTCGGGGGTGGGGCCACCATTGTAGTTGACAGCAAAGAAGCCATCGGCACCGTTGCCGTAATAAGGCGAACGAGTCCACCACATACTAGCATCTCCACTTCCATTATTCATTTTCTTTATTCTAGAATTATTATCTGTAAATATAGGAAACTTTTTCTGATTTGTTTCTGTTGGATTTTGATAGGGCCAATCATTGTTGTTAACTTCTGTTGATCCAGGTAAAAATACTATATCTTTAGAAAGTTTACCAGCGTTGGATGATGTACTGCCACCTCCTATATTAGCGTATGTATTTACTTCTTTAATTACGTTTTGTAAATCAGTAGGCATACTATTATAAATATTAATCATAACAATTTTCTTCATAGCCGTATTATTCCAACCACCGGAGTTAGCATTGGAAGTATTCATATACTGTTTATTCTCCATTAAGTTTTTCATACCAAAACATATGCCTGCTTTGCCAGATCCATCGGATTTAACAAAATGATTAAAATCCCATATCTGCAAAGTAACGGTTTCATTAAATGATCCTGATAAAGTTAAATCTATTTCGTCTCCAACTTTCCATAAAGAAGAAGCTACACCTGATTCACTGATGGCTGCTATTTGTTCCCATGTATTATTCTTCAATACAGGATCGGCAGCCAATACTTTTATAGCGTATATCATACTAGTACTATCGTTATATACTTTATCAGTACTTAATGTATAAAATCTATAATAATAAGTTTTTCCTACAGTTACATTAGAATCTGTATATGGAGTACTAGAATATTTATTTTTAGTAGTATTAGTTAATACTACAGTACCATCTTTAATACTAGTAGGAGCGCTGCCCTCTTTTCTTACTATAATAGTAGAACTCCAAGTAGATAAAGTACTACCATTATAAACAGAAGTATTAGGATCGGTCCATTTTAATTTTACATATTTATTTCCAGATACAATATATATATTAGTTACATCTCCAGGAGGAAATCCTTTGGATGAAGATCCAGATCCTCCTCCACTTATATTTCTCATTATTACGCTCATTATATTACCCCCTATATAACAAAAATTACTTGTTATATAGAGGCTTTATGCGTTTAAAATGTGGGGACAAGTTTAAATTACCTAAAAAGACCTCTATATAACAAGTTTATAAATAAACTTGTTATATAGAGTATCATTTATAAAAAATATTGTATATCGCTCCTTGTGATATACACTTTTTGTCTAACTTCATAATAATATCAAAATATATAAAGGAGGTATTAGTAATGGCTAATATTCGTTGTGATATTAAGAATGTAAGACCTCGTCCTATTAGAGGATTTCTTTCTCAGAACGGAGTCATTTTTGGTGATACTGAAATAGGATTGCCATATACATATATTATTAAAGCTATGCATCAGTCTGATGTATATGTAAACGGTAAATTAGTAGAACGTATCGGAGATGCTAGTAAGTTATTAGATGGAATGACTGTAGTAGAAACTACTCCAGAAGATGTAGCTACTAAGCTTACAGAAATTAAAGATGGTGATATTGTTTCTCTTGCTGCTGGTGAATATACAGAACCTATTACTCTTGATAAAGAATGTATTATCTCTGGTACTAAAGATACAGTTATTGCCGCTCCTATTACTGTTAATGGCGGTAATGTAATCATAGAAGGAGTAACTATGAAAGTTACTGATAAAACTATGGTTACTGCTAATGGAGATAAAGATGTATCTATCGTTAATGTAGACTTTAAGAAGGATGATGATGTAGAATGTAGAACTCTGTTAAGTCTTCCTACTAAAGGACAAACAGTTATTGATGGATGTAACTTCAAAGATCCTAACCATAAAGTATATAATGTAATGGAATTTGGTATTAATAAAGATGATTATACTAATGGTGGAGTTATTATTAGAAACTGTGTATTTGATCAGATTGGTCATAATCACATTAGCTTCTATAATGTAGTAAATGGCGGTAAGATTCTCATTGAGAATTGCGACTTCGGTTATAATGGTGGTATTCGTGTAAGTAATGTAAATAATACCGAATGGACTCTTACATTAAAAGATTGTATCTACAGAGGTTCTGATGAAGGAGATAACCAGAGCTTAGTATGCTTCCAGGATTTCGATAAAGAGAACGTACAAGATTTTACTAAGATTACTTTAATATGTGATAATCTTGTAGACGGTAATGGAAAGCATCTTACTAAGAATACAGATCCTCAGGTTGTTTATGTATATGATGATAAAACATCTTCTATACTTAAAGATAAAAATCAGCCAAGAATAATTTTTAAATAAAAAATAAAAGTGGGATGGCAAATTTGCCATCCCACTAATTGTTTGGTTAGAAACGTTTGTATTCGCAACAAGCTTTCAGCATATATACTATATCAAAAAGCGCTACATAATGATGATCAAGCTGTGAAAGTTTACATCCAAATTCATCGTAGTCCTCTATATTTCTATAGATTGTACCATGTATTACACTTTCAATAGATCTTGTTTCCATATACTTATCAATTAAGTTACATGATCTTGAAAAATCTATAGTATTGTACTTAATATCAATAATACGACGTTTAACCATATTATTTATGATCGTTAAAATCCAATCAGTATTACTATTTACAAAATCAATATATTTTTCAATATTTTCAAATGCATTGTAATTATAGTCTTTCATGGTTTGTAATGAATGATATATTCGCATTGAACCTTGACTTCCATATATCAACTTATAAGCTTCAGATAATATATAGCAAAAATTGGATGGATCATATTCGTGATTTTTTATTCTTTTAAGAATAGATAATCCAACTTCTCTTCTACGATCAGCAATAGATTTTTTACGTTCAGAAGTGCTGTATTTTATTTTTGTTTTGAATCTTTCCGCTCTTGTTGAATTTCCATCGTATATACTTTTAGATATTTTGAACTCTCTTTTCCAGTTGTTATCAATATCACGTCCATCAAGAGCCGAATGCTTTCTTGCATCATTTTCAGAAACAAATATAAACGGAGATTTTTTATATTCTGGATATTCTTCTACAACATCTTGCACTATCCCTTTACATTTATTATTGTTTGCAAATTTCTCTATCTCCGTCATTATATTTTCTGTAGTTTTTGCACCGGTTATATTATCATATTCTTTCAATACCTCAATAAAAGGTATGTGATAATATCTAAGAGCATTATGATATCTAGTTATTTCATAAATTGCTTTACTAAGTTCTGCTGGAAGTAATTCTGTATTATATCTAGCCCATTCAAAATCCATAGAATATAAAGGCTGGATATACCATTTCTCGCTCCAAGGATAATATTCTGCTAGCTCACAAATAGCACTAATATTAATATTCTTCCTTTCTGATAATTCTTTTGTTTCTCGTAATAATGATTTCGAAAATCTCAATCTATATTCCGTTTCTTTATTTTTTAAGGCTACGCATGAATCCATCTTAATGTACATAAATAAATTTGACATATATTTCATGTATTCTGGATGAATATGGTCATTGCTACGACCGGAATATTTATTGCAAATATATTTTATTTTTCTTATATTTTCATTTACAGCATCATCTTTAATTCTTTTAGCTGAAATTTTCTCAGCAATAGTCTTTTTAGGTTTAGTAACTACTGCATCTGTATTAGAAAGTAACACGTTTCTATATTCGTCCCATACTATAGCAATCTCTTCTAATGATAAATTACTAGTATCAACATTACGAGCTAACGGTTTCTTTTTTACAGGTTCGGTTAATACATCTACCGATTTATTTTCTGCCAGGTAATTACAGGCTTCTTTAAAAATTTTTAAGAAGTCATTACTACCTGATATGGATTCAGGTTTATCTATATAAATATTGTAAAACGTTCCGGAATTATAAGCATCTACAAAATCTCTTATATTTCTTGATCTCCATGGGTGCCTTATTTTTCGTAACGCCTTAGCTTCCACCTGGCGAATTCGTTCTCTTGTAACATTAAATATCTTTTTTGTCTGATCTAATGTAAGATTTTCACCAAATCTATAATATAAAACTGAAGTTTCTCTTTTGGTTAGAGTTATTAATATATTATAAAGTCTCTCATATAAATCATCGGCATACGATATTGGATCAATATAATATACAGCATCTTTATTGTCTTCGGCAAATGGTACTAATTCTTTTTCAAAATCTTCTTCAAGAGCTTTCTTTTTGGAATACCATTTTGGGACGTATTTACGTCCTCCATTTTCCAAGAATATAACGCATAAATCTTGGATCTCATCAGGATCGGTTCCTTTTTCAATTAATTCCTCAAAATATTTCTCGCATCTTTTGTTTAATTCTTCGTGTGTGTACTTCATAAGTTTTCTCCTTTTCTTAGTGTATTCTTAATGTACTCTGAATAGTAAACAGCCCCTCCTGAATACTATTCATAGTAATAATATATCATTCAGAATATTTCTATTTACATTCTGAATGATTAAACATTAAATTAAAAATGATAAAGAGTAAGGAGGTGCACTAAGATGGCAATGATTTATTATCGACTTGTATCAAAAGGTGTAAAAACTATTGATCAGGTCCCTGAAAAATTCAGAGCTGAGGTGCAGGCATTACTCGATGCCGATAATAAATGACGAGCAAAATTAAATTTGCTATAGATTTACTAAAACTTGTTTTTTCAAGAAAGGAGGAATCAATTATGGATTCCATGGTTGCGATTTATGTAGCACTTATTATTAAAGGTAAAAAGACTATCGATCAGGTTCCGAAGAATCTGAAAGAAAAAGTTAAAAACATGCTGATCGATCTGGATCTGCCAGAACTTGCTGGTGTTTCCACTGAAGAGCAGAAATAATTAATCTGTATGGGAATACCGTGTTTGGTATTCCCATATTTTGCTTAAGGAGGTTTTATTATGGGTGCTATACTTGATAAATATATTAATCAGCTTCAGTCCTGGCTTGGTTATAATGAAGCCGATGGTACAGATGATATTATTATTAAAACATATAATAGTCAACGCCCATCTGGATCGTACAAAATGTCAATGGATGATCCTTGGTGCCATGCTACTATATCAGCAGCTGCATATAAAGTAGGTATTTCTGGAACTATTATTCCTAATACTTGCTATTGTCCGGATGGTATAGATTGGTTTAAATCTAAAGGACAATGGGTAGGCAGAAACAGCTCTAAATACAACCCTATACGTGGAGATATTATCTACTATGATTGGGGCGGAGATGGAGAATCTGATCATGTAGGAGCAACAGTATCTAAAGATGGAAATACACTTCAAGTACTTGAAGGTAATAAATCTGATAAGTGCTGTTATAGATATATAGATCAATATGATAGTTGTATCATGGGATATGGTAGACCAGACTATGATGGTAACGGTGGTAATACAGGTTCTACTAAAGAAGATAGAAACTGGTTACAAGAAGGTGATTCTGGTAATGATGTACTAGAAATGCAGAAAAAATTAAAAGCTATAGGCTATAGTATAGATGTAGATGGAGAATGGGGTCCAGCCACAACTAAGGTAGTAAAACAATTCCAAAAAGATAACGATCTTAATGTAGATGGTGGATTCGGTGAGTTAAGTTCAGCTAGACTTAATGTATTATATAATAATAAGCAAACTACAGTTACTCCTACTACAGATTATATAGGCAAATATGTAAAAGAGTTTGAATCTGGAAATGCTGGTCCTACATCTATCGAACATTGCGGAGATGATGGTGGATTATCATATGGTACATATCAATTTATTTGGTCTTATGATAATGAGCCTGGATCTGCTCAGAGATTCTGGGATAAATACTATGCTAATACTTATGGTAAAGCTACCTCTTATGCAGATCTTAAAAATAAATGGTTAAAAGCAGTAAAAGCTGATAAGAAAACATTTATTGATAATGAATGGGAATATGTATTAGATGGTGGAGAATATTATTCTCAAATGATTAGTACTTTAAAAGGATATTTTAATCCAAATACATTCTCTAGAGCAATGCAAGATTGTTGTTGGTCTTGGTCTGTTCATAGAGGTGGATATGGTGCTGCTACAGAGTTTAAGAAAGCTTGCGCTGCTGCTGGAATAGATGATCCACAGAAAGCAAAAGAAAAAGACTTATTAGCAGCTTGCTATGATTATAGATGGAAACATATTACTTATAACGGTAAGAGATTGACCAGATATTCACCAGATGGTGGAGAAGATAGCGAATATGTAACCATTCAAACTAAGATAGGACTTAAGCCTATAGATTATATTACTCCTAGCGGTAAATTGATCAAGAAAGTTACTACCGGAAATAATACTAGTACAGATAAACCAAGTTCTTCTGATACTAAAAAAGAAAGTACTGCTGATTTAGAAGCTTGGCAAAAGAAATGGTTAATGTCTGTACAGAAAATAGTAGGTGTAAAAGCTACTGGAATATACAATAAAGATATATTACACTATATTACTATCTTAGATACAGGTTCTAAAGGATCATTAGTTAAAAAGCTTCAGGAGAAATTGATTCATCTTCAATATACCGAAGATCCTATAACAGGAACATATGATTCTAATACAAAGAAACTTGTAAAAGAATATCAAAAGTGGCATAGTATTACTGCTAATGGAGTTTGTAATATAGAAACTTGGGAGCAGTTATTATCAAAAAGAAAAGGTATAAAATAAAATATATAAGGGATATCCATAATGGATATCCCTTATTATTATTTAGTGGTATTACTATCTTTAGTAGCGTCTGTTGTTGTATCAGTATCTGTATCAGGAGTTAATGTAGATACTAATTCGTAAATATCGCATACAGCTGTCTGAACTTCTGTAATCTGATCAGTATTAGAAGCCTGTTGTTCGTAAACATCGACAAGAGCAGTCTGAGCCTCAGTGATCTGATCTGTATTAGATGTCTGCTGCTCATATACATCTGCTAATGCTGTCTGAGTTTCTGTTACCTGATCATTAGTAGATGTCATATTATCAGAAGTCTCTTTGATATATGTATTCATATCAATTTCATACATATCTACATTAGTATAGTTTGTATCTTCTCCTAATGCTTTACCAGCAAAAGAATAAATTACAGAGCCATCAGCAGATAAAATACCGTCTGCTTTGGAAGCATCATCTGTAGTGATGATAACTCCATTTGTCTGTTTGAATATATATCTAGGTGTTTCAAAGTATTCAACTTTTTTGGTTATTTTATTAACCGGAATAATAACTTTAAACATTTTTATACATCCTTTCTTAATAACGTTATTAATTATTTAATTGTTTGGGCTAGGCAAAATTTAAAAATAAAATACACTATACATATAAGTAATTGAGGACGTTTAAGTCTATTAATTTATTTCCTTTTTTGGACATTTAGCTAAGGGGTACAGCATTCGGCTCATAACCGAAAGATCCGGGGTTCGAATCCCTGAATGTCCATTTAAATAATAGCATAGCTTTTTAAAGCTATGCTATATCTTTTTTGGAAAGGAAATGAAAAATTATGAAAAGAGTAATTGCAGAGTGCCCCTATAATGATTATTATCTATATGTGGTCTTCCATAAAAATGAAGGAAGACGATACGCTAATTTGATACCTATAGATGGATCTTCAGGGCTAAAAAGAAAAACAATAAGTTATGCAAGATATTTAATGTCTGTGAAAGAAGGGCGTATTCTTAACGAAAATGAACATGTTGATCATAAAGACAATAATAAAATTCACGATGATATAAGCAATCTTCAGATATTATCTCCGAGGGAAAATAAAATTAAAGAAGCAAAACGAAGAGGTACAAAAATGGTCGTTTTAAAATGTCCATACTGCGGTGTTATATTTGAAAAACCTAGAGGAAAAACATTTTTAGTAAAAGGTGGTCGTTTTGCTGCATGTAGTAAAAGTTGTTCAGCCGGATTTGGTTCATTGCTACAATTTCATCCTAATGATCCAAAACTTTTACAAGCACTAAAAGAAAATGTTATAAATGAATACATAAAACATGAATAGTCATAAACCGTAAGTCATTGGTTCGAATCCAATATGGTCCACTATATCTCGTATACTTATATAAGTATACGAGATATAACTTCTTAATAATAAATGTTTAGCTTTATGTATTTCGTTTTTTTGTATCAGATTTGTTACGTTTCTATATAAACGTACGTTTACAATTGCATTCATTGCTACAAAAGTAAATAATAAATGTTTTGAAACTATATTCTACTTTCACTATTTAATGTATTATTTTCTTATATGTAGTGCGTAAATTTATCTCTATACACTATATAGTGTATAGAGATATTTTTATGCCAAAGTATTTAATTTTATTTTTATAACTCTATATAACCCACTACTCTGATAAATAGCAAGTTATATAGAGGTCTTATAATACATCCTTTATTTTTGTCCCCACATTATAAATTTTGTATTATTACGAATATGTTGTATTTAATATTATTTCACAAAAAATAAAATCAAGTAATGTTTAAAATACGTATCTCTAGGTGGTCGCTAGAGATACGTAAGTCACGTACTTATGAATACATTACTTTACTACCAAGTCTGCAATCCCTTGGTAGTCTCACACACACATTTAAACACACTTTTCACACGCTCTGATATAGGGAGACCTCTCAGAGTAAAGGTTTGTTACTCGTTTGAACACATTGCAATAGAAAGGATAGAGAGGACCCTTTCTATTGTTTTTCTTTTGACTGTAATTGAAATATTATTCTTTATATGACCACTTATTATAAAGAATATGTAGAACTGCTAGATAACAATGATTTATATAATCACCATTATCACTATAATAATATATAACTGAGATTCTGAACTTATTCAAAACGATTAAGAACCCCATATACTATATAGTATATGGGGTTTAATTTTAATCACAATGTAAAACAATATTTCCGGTATCGATAGTTTTTCTTACATTAATAACTCTTTGGTTAGATGATCCTCTCCATTTTAAAGATGTATCTCTAAACTTTTCTATATATGGACCATCTATAATTACATCTATTTTATTTAAAATTCCGATAGGCACAAACTTCTTAAGATCATTAAAAGTATATCCTGTATATAACCATACAGTTTTATTAGGATAAACAGATTTAATGTATTCTATAAGTTCGTACACTTCTTCTCTATTACTTTCAAATAACGGATCACCGCCAGAGAAAGTAATACCAGAAATATAATCTTGAGATACGATATCTAATAATTCTTTTCTAGCATTTTCATCAAATAAAATACCATCATCAGGATCCCATGTTACAGGATTTTGACAGTTAGGACAATGATGAGAGCATCCAGCTACCCATAACACAACTCTTAATCCATCTCCGTTTTTCATGTCATCCTTTGTAATATTATGATAATTCATAGCTATGGTTCTCCTTTTATCTTAATTTAATACATAGCCCCTGTACAGATGTAACTATTCCTACATGTACTGTCATTTTTCCTGTTTCTGATACATATGTATCTCCAGCATTATATGCAGTAGCTTTCCCGTCCAAGGTTTTAATTCTTGATTTATCATCTGTATAAATATCAGAATCTAAAGCATCGTTATATTGGTTTAATACACATTTCATATCATCAGGCATAGCTTCTACTAAGTCTTCTGGTAATGTATTTTGTATATTAACTACGTTATCATTAATAAGATCCATAGATTGTAATGTAAGTTCGCATCTGTAAAAGTCTTTATCACATTCAAATCTATTAAGTTTATTTTTCTTAATATTGGTTATCACAAGAGATAATGTTTTATTTATGGTTCCACCAAGAGTAATATTCTTAGTATCTCCTACTAACCATTTCTTTTCAGCGCATCCATTTTCTATAGTAGTGATAATGGCTTCCCAAGTATTATTCTTAAATACAGGATCTACATCTATAGTCTGTATCTTAATAATATCCACTTTATCCCATGAATGTTTTCCTAAATCAGAGCACGGAATAATAGCGTAATAATATGTAGTATTAGGTTCTACAGAGTCATCTACAAAGTATTTATCTTTGTATTCATTACGATCATATATCTCTGTAATGATCTCCCCATCCCAAGTATCTTTAGGAGGTTCATCTTTCTTTCTAATAATTCTTGTAAATTCCCATTTAGAGAAATAAATTTTATCAAGTATCGGATCAACCGGATCGGTCCATTTTAAAGAAACAGAATTTGCAGTAACATCTATGTCGATATTCGTAGCAGGACCAATCGGATATTGTTTTGTATATCGTTTAATAGAATCATCCATTTTGAAAATCTCCTTTTCGATTATAAGTATTATATTAAAGTTCAAAATATAATAAAAATAGAGGAAGAGCCAAAACTCTTCCTCTAGAATTATCCAAAAATACTCTCTATAATTCCAACAACAACGCCAATCAATACAATGACAAATATTGCCATCCATACAATAAATGATACACCTATCGCTATTTTCATTGAATATATACATATGACATATAGAACACCGTTTAAGCATTTATCTGCATAATTCATCATATATGGTATAGTATATTTATATAGGTATGGAATAAGCAATCCAAATACTGGTATTGATAATGGAACGAATAAAATACATAATAATCCTAATACAGAATTATTGCTCAGAAGCTTCTTCATCATGGTATTCTCCTTTTTCTTCCTGCTCTTTGTTATCTGGTAATAACTCTGTAATGATAAATCCTACACCTACAAGTGTTAATAATGTTGCAACTCCTAAAATAATATCTTTCTTCATTTTAATAAGCCTCCTTAATAATTTCTTTAAGTAAATTTGCTGGATATGATGAAATCTTTGCACATGTTGATGCATCTACACTGTTTCTATCACGAATTAATTCTGCTGTATCGTCTTTGAATTTTAATAAGATAGATTCGATAGCTTTTAATGTCTCACTCTTATTCATTTTATTCATCATAACGTGCTTCACGTATGTTGTTACTACTGAAAGATTTCTGCCTCCGTCTATTGACCATACAGCAATATTTTTTAACTGTTTACAAATTTCAGAATATTTTTCTTTTGAAAAATCTTCTCTGTCTTTATCTATTCTTCTTAATATTTCTTTTACTGCATCGTAAGATACAGATTTTTTATCTATAGAAACTCTATTTATATATCGTTTTATTCTTATTCCTTCATCTACTGCAATATTTATAGCAATTATATTAAAATGCTCTACAAGTAATTTATTATTATCAAATTGCAATAAACCGTCTAATGTAGTGATTCCGATATATGTATTTTCACAACGTTTTTCTACACCTAATAACTCTGGCGGTACAAGGTTAGTATAGAATACTGTTGTTAATTCTCCTTTATTATTATACATTTCATAGGATCTCGGATCTATTTTTTCATATGACGGTATAGCACTATACTGATCAAATGTATTAAAGACAATATCAGGATCCCCGGTTTCATCTTCTCTAGACTCTCTGGTTGTGCATAATCGAAGTTTCTTAATTGATGGGATCGAGTGTACAATTTGGTTTAAAATACTGTCCTTCCCTGAACAGGAAGGACCGATTAATAATATTAATGTGTTCTTTTGCATATTAATTTCCTCCTTATTTTTCTATTAATGTAAAGTTTTGACAATTATAAAAATAAAACAAAGACACCCATGTATGTCAGGATCATACATGGGTAAAAAATCATCTATTGGAATTGGTTAAACCTAAAGGACCAGATTGAAACGGTGTTCTTATATTAACTACAGGATCTGTTCCGTCTATACGTACAGATAAATTATTATTTTCGTCTATTTCCATAATAAGAAGATATACCTCCCCTGTACATTGATCTTTAAATTTTTTCTTATTTTCTCCGGGCCACAATTTATAAGCTATCCCTAATTCACAAGCCTCTCTTATACTATACCATGTGTTTTTATCAAATTCTTTGTGAAATACATTTTCCATATTATTTTCTCCTTTTATCTATAATATTTTTAATATAAGGTTTTAGGGCAAATAAAAACATATACTGTGTGGGGACAGTATATGTGTGAAATTATAGTATGGTGTGTTAGTGTTATAATAATCATATCCATTTATAAATGGATCAATAAATAATTCGTTAAATAGTTTATCAAGGCTCATAATAGAAGTATAACACATACCTCTACGCTTTATAGAACCTTTCCAAGACTTATATGCATTTAGAATTTGATCGAAAGTCATTTTACCAATATCCATTAAATGTCTAAACTTTTTAAGTCTTCTTCTTTCTCTTGTAATAGTTTTATTCACAACCCTTTTAACAACTTTACCAGTTTCGGTAAGTCTAAATCGAGTTTTTAAGAATGTAAATTGTTTAGATATTTTCTGTAATCTACATTTCTTTTCACTGAAAGATAATCCAAGTTTAGTGGCAATTTGTTTTACACCTTGTATTACTTTCATTAAGTATTTCTTAGAATGATGTATAATAATACCATCATCCATATATCTATCATATCCATGCACTCTCATTTGATCTTTTACATAATGATCTATTGGATTTGGATAATATACAGCGCTTATTTGTGATATTTCACTTCCTAATCCTAAACCAATTTTACCAAATGCATAAATAAAAGTTTCTACATACTTCATTACATGATCAAATATAAGCTTACTCCTTTCAGCTTCTACTAGAGCATGTAATGGAATACTTCCAAAATAATCATGAAAATCAAACGTATAAATCCATCCTTTAAGACCATATTTCTTATAATGATCTTGTAAATGCTTAACTACACGTTTAATTTGATGATGCGGACCTCTACCTTTTAAAGTAGCTCCATTATCATAAATTAAGTAAGGTCTCAATACAGGAGTGATGCAATTTTTCACAAAAGATTTTTGCACTACACGTTCTTCTATAGTAATACTCTTTATATGTCTTAATTTACCTCTCTCCTTAATATCAAAACAATGGAATCCTCTTGGAGTAAATGATCCAGTATAACATTCTACGATTAAGTCTGGAAGATTAGTCGAAATAAATATACCGTAGCGTTGTACTATGGCTTTCCAATCAGTTCCTGCTTTACAAAATTTATACGATTCATATAATGCAGATTCAGAGAATACATCATTAAGATTGGAATGCTTTCTAGCAAGTTCCATTCTCTTTGCCAATCTCTTAGCTTTTCTTCTCTGATATCTAGCTTCGTGTCTTTCTTTGCTATTCATAATTTATTTTTAACTAGAAAATTTAGGTGCTGTGAACAGAGAGATCTACCATGAAATACATAAAGTACCATGCAAGAAGCGTCCGGTAGCTCCCATCAGCTAATTTAGAAGTTCTAGTTATATTGACCTCCTAAACACATCTATTTATTTAATACTCTAAACGAATATTAAAATGGGTAAATAATCTCCTTCTGCAAGGAAATTTTGTTAATCTAAAGATTTCGCACTATAGATAGTGTTACTGTGTCGCTCATAACAACTCTTACAGAATCAGAAGCACACGCCATTGCTGTTGCTGGCATTGTTGTTGTTGTTGCTACCGTCCGAGTTGACATTACAGAAGTTGTTGGTGTTGTTGTAATTAGGCGAACGAAAAAGGTTTACAGATTATTCCCCTTGTAAAACATAATATTTATTAAGCTACAAATTTAACGATTTTACTATTTTGAACTTGTGTTTGTGTATTACAAATAGCTCGAGTATCTTTAAATCTCTTTTCATCACTACGAATAATCTTTTCTAAAGTATTAATTTCTTTATTTAACAAACTTAACCATGTGTTTAAATCGGAATCTCTGACAGAAACTAATGGTGAATTTTCACCATTATCAACTTCATGCTTTATATAAAGCAATGCTGATATATCTGCAGAGATTGAACAAGCTACTCCTTTAGCTTGTAAAAGGAATTGTCTCCTCATTGCAAAATCTTCTTTATATTTAATAGGAAATATAGAATTTCCCTGTATACATAAATTATTTAAACATCTAGCTTTCTCCAATAATGGATGAGCTATCATGTAAGTATATCTTTTAGGCATTGATAGACATATACGAAGCGCCAACTTATACAGTTTAAAAGCATCGTATACGAATTGTGCACTAGATAGGTTTCTTTCACCTGCTGGCACACTCATATCAAATCTCTCCTTTCTTTTGTATACTTTAATAAAAAGTTAGGGTTATCAAACCTTACAAGAAAAAATAAAAGGGTTGGTGGATCTGTACAGATCCACCAACGATGGATTTGCTCGACAAGCTCGCAAATCTGATTATACGCAGAAGCAGAAGCACACGCCACCGCTGAAGCTGGCATAGTTGTAGTTGTATCTACCGTCCGAGTAGACACTACAGAAGTCGTAGGTGCTGCCGTAATAAGGCGAACGAGTCCACCACCAATAAGCATCTCCACTACCATTATTCAGTTTCTTTATTCTAGAATTATTATCTGTAAATATAGGAAACTTTTTCTGATTAGACTCAGTATTAGACTGGTATGTAAAACCAACTTCTGTACAACCAGGCAAAAATACTTTATCTTTAGAAGGTCTACCAGCGTTGGACGATGAAGTACCACCACCTAAATTGGCATATGTGTTTACTTCTTTAATATAAGACTGTAAATTGGAAGGCATACTTTTGAAAATATTCTGCATAACAGTTTTCTTCATATCTGTATCATTCCAACCGCCAGAGTTAGTATCAGAACTATTCATTTGTCGAGTATTCTTCATTAAATGCTTCATTCCAAATACTATACCAGCTTTACCAGATCCATCAGATTTATCAAAGTGTTTGAAATCCCAAATCTGTAAAGTAACAGTCTCATTAAAAGTTCCTGATAAGGTGATATTAATTTCATCTCCAACTTTCCATGTGGATGGAATAGCATCACCTTCACTAGCAGCTTTTATTTGTTCCCATGTGTTATCTTTCAATGTGGGGGCAAAGGACAATGGTATGGCAGCAAAAATCAAGTTGCTAGAATCGTTGTATACTTTGGCAGTATTATATGGGAAGAATCTATAATAATACTTATGGTTATTCGTTAAGCCCGAATCTGTATACCAAGTATTCTTATATTTATCCCTTGTAGTGTTGTCTAGTACTACATCGCCATCCTTAATAGATTCAGGATAGTGATCAGCATTACGTATTAATAAAGTTCCTTTCCAAGCAGATATAGTAGTCCCGTCAACTACTGTATCTTTTGGATCGGACCATTTGATTAATACTCTACCGTTATTTACGGTTGATGAGATAGAGGTTACATCGCCCGGGGGAAATCCCTTGGAAGAAGATCCAGAGATCGTGGCAGATGCTCCACCTCTTACAATAACACTCACTATATAAAACCTCCTTTATTTTTATTAATTACATATCTCAAACCTATTTACCAAAATTTTCCAATTAATTACCAAATATTTTTCCAAAAAAATGGAAAAATTTACTAATTAATTAAAATATTTATTTACATAAAGATAAAGGGGCTGAAGAACTATGTAATTTATTACATAGTTCTTCAGGTAATTTTATAAAAAATAAAAAAGATTTTTTAAAATTTTATATAGAAGAAGATGGATATACCATATGGTATATCCATCTTTATTTTTATATAGTTTACAATGAATACTTATGATATCTATATTATTCTCGCTTATCTTCTATGGACATTGCTTTTACTTTCTTATCTATATCTTCATATGTCATACCTGTTAATTCTGAATACTTATCTTTTAATTTATTATAGTTATTCATATATTCATCTGCTTTTTCGGAATGATATTTGCTTGATTCATAAGCATTTACTATACCTTTGAATAAACATAATTCTTTATTATATAAGTATTTTGATGGAATATAAGCAAATGTCATAAGTGTTGGAGATTCAATCTGTACATCTTTTCCTTCTATGAATATTTCTTCTCTGGGAATACCAGCTATATTAGATTGGTTATATGGAACTTTGGTATATAAATTTAAAGAGAATAAAGGAACAAAATCTTTTTCTGTCTCTTCGTTATATTCCAATGTAATTAGACTTTCTGTACTCTGCATTAAATTGTCTGTAATAAGTTTAAAGTTCCATTTACAATTATTAATTATTGGTTTTCCATTAAAACAAATAGGTTCGTGTTTAAATATCATTCTATCTTTGTAATTATACATTATATTATTTCTCCTTATCTTTTTAGTATATCAATTTTCAGAAAAGCCAAGTAAATCATATCCTAACTGACAGAAATAATTCTTTCCTATAACTGAAACAAATTCTTCTAAAGATGTAATATATGCAGTTGGTTCAGAATACTCTACTGGTACATAAAATCTTTTGGCACACTTCGCATTATCCCATAATATATCATCAATATATGAAACAGATAACTTTTTGGCTTTGTCTATAATTTTACATGATAATGTATTCATTCTGGTTAAAGATAACTTCTTATCATTTTTCGAAATGATTATATTCTCTCCGTAGTCTCTATCAGTTATGATAATAAAGTCGTCAGGTATACTATAATGCATTTGTACTTTGACTAATGGCTCCTTATGAGCTAATTTACTTACTAATTGTAAAATTTGATGGTTTTATCATTATCGTTATCGTGCTTACATTACAAGAACTTTCGGTCAATTTTATTGTTCCAAAGTCTAAGTAAGTTAAATTATCATCTCCGATAGCGTCGGATAATGCAAGTGTATCTACTACGTAAACTGCGGCTTTTGAAAAATAAGTCGTATCGTCTTTAATATGAAATAATATTGTAATTTCATTACAAATGCTTGATGTAAGAGTATCACACGATATAGTCACTTGTCTCATATTATTTAAAATGATATTGGATTTTATATCAATTTTAGATAGTATAACATCAGATTTTTCGCCATGAATTTTTATTTTATCTCCATAATCTTTATCTATTATTACAAGTACGTATTCTCCCACAAGTTTAACAAATGATTTCGTTGGTAAGGTTTCTCTTTCTGTCAGATTGGCTGGTTTAAATAATTTGAAAGTTGTCATGATTTATTTTCCTCCTCTTCATCTGAAGTTGACATAAGTTTTATATTAAATTTATTTAATAAATCAATAAACAGTGGAATGTGGTTGTGCCTAAAAGCTCTTAATAAGATACAGATATCTGCATTGCTTTCTGGTAACTCTTCTCCAATGATGTATTTATTCATTAATCTACCTAAGAATACTCTTGCATCTTCAGTATTATCAAAAGTTAAAGCATTCTTTATTTGCTCTTTTTCTAATGGTAACTTTGCAAATGAGATTCCTGGTAATTTGCTAGGATCTTTATAGTTCTCATCAACTAAAATTACATATCTATCATTATCAAAAGTTATACAGTACTTTTGATCGTTATCTATAACCAAGTAATAGAATCCATTTATGAAAAACATACTATCATCAGCAGTAAGAATTTCGAATATATTCGATATTGAAGTACAATATACTGTAGCGTTTTTATATTCTTCTTTTGGAGTACAAATAATATCAAGTTCTCTTGGCGGATTCACATCAAGTGGTTTAAATTTAATATGTCTTTTATTATTTAAAATAAAATTGTCGGCATCGTTTACTCTGCGAAAATCTACAGATGTCATATAACCTATCATTTTTAATGATATAGTATCGCCGTAATCATGATTTAATATTAAGAAGATATAATTTCCTTCATAGAAAAACCGTGATTTAATAATATCTTCCTTTTTGTAACCTAATTTGGATCTAACTGCGCTAAATTGAATTTTCATAATTTAATTTCTCCTTTATTAAATATATTTATATGTGTAAATCACAATTATAATATACAATAAAAGCAAAAATTACCCAAGATACTATATATAGTATCTTGGGTTTTTATATTATACATTGAAACAAAAGCACACACCATAGCCATAGCCGGCGCCGGTGTAATCGTGGGTACCGTATATAGTGACATCACAGAAACAGTCGGGGTTGTTTCCGCAAATAGGCGAACGAAGCCACCATTGATAAGCATCTCCACTACCATTATTCATTTTCTTTATTCTAGAATTATCATTTGTGAATATAGGAAATTTTTTCTGGTTTTTCTCAGTTTCAGATTGATCTGGTTTATAATTTTTACCAAACATTTCTGTCATACCAGGTAAAAATACTTTATCTTTAGATAATAACCCTGTACTAGAAGATGAACTGCCCAAACCTTGATTGGCATATGTGTTTACTTCTTTAATATAAGACTGTAAATCAGAAGGTATACTATTATAAATATTAACCATAACAGTTTTCTTCATAGCTGTATTATTCCAACCTCCAGAGTTAGTATGAGAACTATTCATGTATTGTCCATCTTTCATTAAATTTTTCATTCCAAATACTATACCTGCTTTACCACCACCATCGGATTTATCAAAATGATTAAAATCCCATATTTGTAATGTAATAGTTTCATTAAAAGTACCACTAAGCGTTAAATCTATTTCATCTCCAACTTTCCATATAGAAGAAGCTATACCAGCTTCAGAAGCAGTATTTATTTGTTCCCATGTATTATTCTTTAATATAGAGTCTATGCCATAAAATGTATTTTCAACAATCATATTTATATTATTATTACATAATTTATTAGTATCGTATGCAAAAAATCTATAATAATATTTTTTGTTTTTAATTACATCACTATCTGAGCATGTGGTTCCATTTCCACTATATATAGTATTCCCATCTTTAATACTCGTCGGATAACGGCTTTCATTTCTTACTATTATTACATGATCAAATGTAGATAGCGTAGTTCCGTCTATAACTACATTAGATGGATTAGTCCATGATAATATAATAGAAGAAGCATTTTGAGAAGCTTTTATATTAGTAACTTCTCCCGGCCCTATTCCTTTATTATTAGAAGAACTAATATTATTTCCTTTTAATATAATACTCATAATATATCCTCCTTTGTGTGAGGACTATAAAAGATATATTATGAGAAATTATACATTAAAACAAAAACATACACCACCAGAAACGTCTGCATTATAACCATGCACATACCCTGCGCCATTATAAAACATATTTCCATCATAGTCTACAAATATAACTATATTTGTCTCGTTTTCTTCCGTAGATCTTAAAAACCAATCGTTATTGACACCAGATCGTTTTTTTATTCTAGAATTTTTATCTGTGAATATAGGAAATTGGGTCTGTCCAGCTTCTGTGTTATATTGTTCAGAAGACCATTTTCCGAATACTTCTATAGATCCTGGTATAAATACTTTATCTTTTGATAAAGTTCCTTTTTCAACTTTACCTACATAGGTATAATTTTCATTAGCATATGTATTGACTTTTTTTAATACATTTTGCAAATCTATAGGCATACTGGAGATTATTTTAGGTATATAAGTTGTTCTCATCGTACACGAACTCCAATAAGGATATTCTAAGCAATTCTCTTCTTTCATTAAGTTCTTCATACCAAATACTATACCTGCTTTTCCACTACCATCAGATTTATCAAAATGATTAAAATCCCATATCTGTAAAGTAATAGTTTCATTATATGTACCAGATAAAGTAATATCTATTTCATCCCCTATATTCCATATAGAAGAAGCTATACCTGACTCACTAGCAGCTGCTATTTGTTCCCATGTATTATTCTTTAATATAGGATCAAATTCTACTACAGCAGCGCTATATATCATACCACTATCATTATTATATATTTTATCAGTATTACAAACAAAAAATCTATAATAATAAGTATCTATCTCTAAATTATTATCAGTATATTCAGTATTTTTATATTTATTTTTCTCTGTAGTTTCTAATACTATATCTCCATCTTTAATACTTGTAGGAATTGATCCTTTTTTACGTACTAATGTAGTAGATTGCCATGTAGATAATGTTTTATCTCCAATTACTACATCATCAGGATCTGTCCATTTAATGGTTACTTTTTTATTTCCGCCTTTGATAGTTACATTAGTTACATTTCCCGGAGGATATCCTTTGGATGATCCTCCTCCACTTGAACTATCTATTCTTTTTATTAAAACGCTCATAGAGTAATTTACTTCCTTTCCAATGTGGGGAGCACAAACAAAATCAGTAATTACCCTCTATATAACAAGTTTATTTATAAACTTGTTATATAGAGGTCTTTTTAACGTATATGAACGTATTACTATAAAATTATATAACTTTTGTCCCCGGAACAGGAGTATATAATGAGTATTTTAATAAAAGGAATAAGCAACTCAAGTGGATCATCTAAAGGGTTTCCTGTAGGAAATGTAACCAATGTATCTATATATTATTTAAATAGTAAAGTATATATTAAGTTTTCTGATCCGAATAATACCGTAGAAAATAATATTACTTTATCCACTTGGTATAGTACTATTATAGTAAGAAAAGAAAATAGTATTCCTACTAATATTAAAGATGGAGATATAATATTAGAAAATATTATTAAAGATAAATACAAAGAAACTGATTTTATCGATACAAATATAGAGATCAATCGTACTTATTATTATAGATTTTTTGTTTGCAATACTGATAAAATATATAATAATAGTAGCGATATGATATATAAAGTAGAAACAAAAAATATAGATAGTAATATAAAAAACAATACATGGGATCAGATAAGCAAAGTTTCAGAATTAGGCTTAGCTTCTTCTATATGGAAAGTTGGGGATGAAATTAATATTAAATTATCTGGTACATATAATGAAACTATTACTTTACAAATATGGGATTTTAATCATTTTGATAAAAGTGACGGTAGCGGTAAAGCAGGTATAGTATTCGGAATGAAAAACTTAATGAAAAATACAGATTATATGTCTAAAACTGCAGGATATGGAAATGAGGACGGATGGGGAAGCTCATATATGAGAAAAACTGTAATGAATAAAATATATCAATCTATGCCAGATGAAATAAAACCCAAAATTAAACAAGTCCATATAGAATCAACAAGAGGCGGCAGTACAGGGGAAGGCGCAGGTATTGGTGTACCTACAGATGACTATATATTTTTACCGGGAAAATGTGAAGCTTGCTATAGTAAGTCTGAATCGCAGTCAAATTTCCAAAAACGATTCCCTATATTTACAGATGATAGTTCTAGAATAAAGAAATTATCCAATGGTAGCAAAGCCGTTGAAAGCTGGTGGGTGAGGGATGCTGATGATAGTTATTACACGGCCTATAATTGCATAACAACTGCGGGAAGTACGTCTACAATGTATGGAAATCCAAATGGATCTTTTACTGCGTATAAAGCAGGTGTTTGTTTTTGCTTTAATATATAATTTTATATCACAGGTATCTAATGTTAGATACCTGTGGTTTTCTTTTCTTAAACATTATAGTAAGATTTAAAATTTTATTTAAGAAAGGAAATAGATAATCATGGCAATGGAAAATAGATTTGCTTATAGAAACGCCGGTACTGAAAAAGCTCCAGTATGGCAAGAGTGGCTCGCCGCTACAGTTGCTGACTATGTATTTATGGATGCAACCGGTGATAAAAATATTAAAACATATGTAGACGAGAAGATTGCTGCACTTATCGGTGGAGCTACACCTGAAACTCTCGATACACTTTCTGAGATTGCTACATGGATTGAATCTCATAAAGAAGTTTCTGATGCTCTTAATGAAGCAATTACAAAGAAAGCTGATAAAGATCATAGACATGATAATGCTACTGCTTCTGCAGATGGATTTATGTCTAAAGAAGATAAAACTAAGTTAGATGGTATTGAAGAGGGTGCTAATAAATATACTCATCCAGCAACTCATGCTGCAACAATGATCGTTGAAGATGATAACCATCAGTTTATTACCAAAGCTCAGAAAGAACAGCTTACAGGTAATATTACTTATACAAATGCTACGCCTATCGTATCTGCTCATGGCGGAGTAGCTGTAGGTGATACATTTGATAATGTACCTATCTCTAAAGTACTTGATAAAATCTTATATCCGTATGTAGCACCAGTAGTATCTGCATCTGCAGCTCCTGCTAATGGTGGTACATATGAAATTGGTGTTGGAACAACTGTTACTTCTGTAACTGCTAACGTTACAAAGAAAGCTAGAACCATCACTAAGGTAGAAGTATTTGGTTCTGACAGTGCTACTGCTCTTGCTACTAAGACAGATAGTGTTGCTAATGGCGGTGCATTTAAACTTGAGTTTACTAAAGAACTTAAAGCTGCAGCTGCTAACGGAACTAGATTTACTGTAAAAGTAACTGATTCTGATAATAAAGTAACTTCTGCTAATACAGGTACATTTAGTCTTGTATATCCATTCTATCAGGGTGTTGTTGCTGCTGGCGCTACTGTTGATGCAGCTGCAGTTAAAGCTCTGACTAAGAAAGTTGAAGTTAAGGGCAATAAGAAATGGGCTTATACAGCAGCTAACCAGAAAATGGTATTTGCTTATCCTGCATCTTATGGTAACCTTACAAAGATCTTTGATGCAAATAACTTCGATGTAACTGGTACATTTACTAAGTCTACAGTAAACGTTTCCTGTGCTGATGGAACTTCTGTAGCTTATAATGTATATGTAAATAGTGCATCTACAGTATCTGGATTTAATATGGATTTCAGATTCTAATTAATCCTATTTATGAAGATTTATAACAATAAATTTTGAAAGTGAGGAAAATAACATGGCTTTTGCTGATAAAAAAGGTATTGCTTTAGCTGGTGGTTTTAAACTTCAGGCGGAATCTCCACTTGATGCCAGACAGCAGGTAGATACTATTGAAGAAAGAGACGAACTTGTTACATTACATGCTGCCTGGGAAGGTATGCAGGTTTATGTAAAAGCTGATAAGAAAACTTATGAATACCATGGAGCAGATGGTTGGTCTGCAACAGTAACTGGTGTTGCATATGTTCATCCTACAACTGCTGGTAATAAACATATTCCAGCTGGTGGTGCTACAGGAAATATCCTTGGGTATGCTGCTGATGGTACTGCTAAATGGTTAGCTCCAGACAAGACTACTGTAGGTCTTGATAAAGTAGACAATACATCCGATAAGGATAAACCTGTATCCACAGCTCAGAAAGCTGCTCTCGATAAGAAAGTAGATAAAGTTGAGGGTAAAGGATTATCTGCAAATGATTACACAGATGAGGAAAAAGCTAAATTAGCAGGTATCGAAGATAATGCTAATAATTACGTTCATCCGGAAAATCATCCAGCATCTATGATTACTGAGACTGAGACTCTTAAAGTAATGACAGCTGCTGAGAGAACTAAACTTAAAGGCATCGAAGAGGGTGCTAATAAGTATACACATCCAGCTAGTCATCCAGCAACAATGATCACAGAAGATGCTACTCATAGATTCTTAACAGATGATGAGAGAACAAAACTTGAGGGCATTGAAGCTGGTGCTAATAAATATACTCATCCAGCAACTCATTCTATCGATATGATTACTGAGACTGAGACTCTTAAAGTAATGACAGCTGCTGAGAGAACTAAACTTAAAGGCATCGAAGAGGGTGCTAATAAGTATACACATCCAGCTAGTCATCCAGCAACAATGATCACAGAAGATGCTACTCATAGATTTGCTACAGATACAGAAAAGACTGCATGGAATGCTAAAGCAGATGTATTATTTGCTGATGAAGCTCCTGCTACAGCTCCTGCTGGTGCTATTCTGTATTGTACAAAACGTCTTGCAGCTGCTGCTAAATCTTGAGAAGCATTTCGTAGTTACAGATTAAAATAAATATTCCCGTATAGCATAATGCTATACGGGATTCTTTTTGTTTATAGCGGCTTCCATGAATCATTTACTTTTGTATAAGCAGAAGTGATTTGTTTCCATGAACCATTTACTTTTATATACATAGCTGAAGCAGTTTTAATAGATCCACCAACTTTTATCTTTAGGTTTGGACACACTTGGCAATCTATAACTGTTATACGGCAATATCCATTCCCAGCATGACCTGTTTCCGAGCTTCCTGTAGGGCTTGTAAATGAAGTCCCTCCATTTTTCATAGATGCACTAGCTAAATAATCATCTGCTGTTAAAAGACATCCAGAAGGATAATTTCCTTTGGTACTACTTGTGTAGATATATCCAGAACCACCAGCTCCACCTTTATCATCGTCACCTGAACCGTCTGGATATGATCCACCACCGCCATACCATCCGCCACCTCCGGCTCCAGCGTAACCAGAAGCGTAATAAGTTCCTTTACCACCAGCTCCAAATGATCCTGGATTTCCAGAACCACCTGAGCCACCAGCCTTTTGTGTACCTCCGCCTCCGGCAGTACCATATCCATTACTTGGTGATTGTCCAGTGTCACCACCGCCATATCCACCTTGGCTAGATGATGCTCCATCGGATCCACCACCACCAGCTACAATTACTCTTGCATATAACGAATCTTTTCTTAAGCGGATATCGGATCCACCACCTCCACCATTATATGTCTCTCTAGATCCACCACCATTGAATCCACCACTGGTTTTACCAGTATTACCTGCGCCACCAGCGTATACATATACAGTAGTTTTAGATTTTAAAGTTAGAGTACCAACAGAATATCCACCCATTCCACCATATGATGATGAAGATCTATATCCACCTTGAGCACCCCATACTTCTAATTTATAAGTACCCTTCGGCAAAGTTACTGTTTGAACTTTACCTGTATATGCAAAATTTAGTTTATCGCCTTTTTTAATAGCCATTATTCATACACCACCCATATATCTCCATTTACCCCATCTGAAGATGATGGAGCTGATGTAGAGACAGTAATATTTCTAATTTGACTAGAATTTGTATTACTTTGATAAGATGAAACTTTTCCACTTACAATAGGTCTATTTGATAAATTATTATAATCAGATACAACTTTTATTGTCGTTGCAGTACCATTTACAGTTATATATCCACTTGTATTAAGTCCAAGTGTAGGAGTTTTTCCTTCTGCTACTATACCTGTGTCTGTTCCATTAATGATCCAATGTTTTGTATTGTCATCTATCGATATACTAGGAGTAGTACCTGCTCCTGCTATCATTTCAGCTCCTTGATAAAGTCCCATGTTATTTTACCTCCTTTAAATTACACCTGGAATATATCATTATTATATTCCAGGTATTTTATTTTTAATCATTTCTCACAATTGCTTCTATAGGTATATTAATACTTGGTTTATCTCCATATGCTTTAAGTGTAACGCTATTTGCAGCTTGTGTACCATTTACGATACCAGCAGCCATCCAAGCTTCTACTTGAGCATTTGTGGCAGAACCTGGTATTAATATTTCTACATTATTAGATGTAGTTACGCCGTTAATACTTAACGTGATAGTGTATGGTGCACTAGACCCAGACCAAGAACTTGCATTCATAGTAGCAGAAACTTTAGAAGATTTATTGACTTTTGCACCCAATAAAGCATTAGTTTTACTACTAGAATATGCAGTACTTGTACTTGATATAGAATCGTTTATAATTGTAGCAGAATCGAAATCGTCTGTTACATAATAATATTTATTAGGATCGTAAGTGTTATTGGCTAATAACTTATTATATTCTACTCTTGTAATTGATATAGCATCGGATGGAACATCACCCCATACAGCTGTACCATCAGCACTCCATCTAAGAACTTTTCCTGAGGAACCACCAGATGGAATATGCTTATTGCCAGAAGATGTAGGATGAGTATATTTATTAGCACCACTTGCTATACCATCTAATTTGGTTTTATCTGCGGCTGTCATAAGACCATGCGCTGATGTAGTGGCGTCGTTATAAGTAGTGTCTGTTGGTTTAGCCCAAACATTATCTCCTCTTAAGAATAACCCTTGTGCTCCTTTAGCAGGTGCTGGTACTAAACCTGTACCACCAGCAGCATCAGCAGTAGCTGCTTTAAATACTCCATATTTAGTATCAGAACCAGGTATACCTAATGCTGTAATATCTGCTTTTGTAACTGCAGTAGCAGCACTTACATGTCCTGTACCATCTACTGTTACTTTATATAATCCTGATGCTCTAGCTGTATAAGTAGGGTGAGTATACATCGAACCAGCCAATACTGGAGTCCATGTAGTTCCCCCTCTATATTCATAAGTTTTCTTATCAGTTTTTACATATACATGCATACCTTCCCAGGCGGCATTAATAGTAACAAGCTCGTCTCTTTCTGTTATAGTATCTACAACTCTTCTTAAATCAAGCGGACTCTGAGCTTGATACTTGAATCCGCTTGCGAGAGAGATACCGGTTTTACTAGAAAATCCCATATCTACAATTCTCCTTTATTTAATATTTGACGCTTACTGTAAAATTATTTACTGTTGAAGCTTCATTTACATATACGAAGTATTGTATATCGTCATCTCCAAATCTCATAGAAACCATATATCTAGTAAATGTATCCGTAATATTAAAACCATTTGGATCCATAATACTTGATATCTGACCATAAGACGCAGGATATGCTATCATTAATCTTTGATTATCAGAATTAAATGTCAAAGATCTATTCGCTTTCGTTTGTACTAATTTAGTAGTATTTTTTACAGCAGCTTCATCTATAGCAGCATCTTTGTCAATAGCTCCATACCACATAGGATATATTACATAAAATGCTCCAGAATCAGCTGTAACTGTTTTGCCACTAGAATCAGTAATTCTAGCTCGAATTCTAAGATTGCTTGTTAATTTATCTAATACTTTAGATATAGTATAATTGAACGTACCACCATCTTTAACCCCATCAGTCTGAGTTGCAAGTGGTCCACTAATGTCTTCAGTATTAAATATTTCAATTTTAGTAATATCTTTAGATTTCTTCGTAACTCCAACTCTTACACTAGTAATTGTCGGATTTGTTCCAAATTCATAGGTACCACCATTAGCAGGAGCTGTAACTGTACAACTTACTACAGGAGGTACATAAGGATATAAAATATCTCCAAGAATTTCTGCTAATGCTTTATTATTAAAAGTTGTACCAGCAGGAATTCCTCCATGCGCAGTTAAAGTAGGCTGATCATTTGTATATCTTAATAATCCTTTATCAGCCTTACTTATAAACTGCTTTTCGTCAGTCTCTAATATCATATCGGCAGAATGAGTATTTGGATGAGTATAATTATTTGCTCCTTCCTCAATACCATTAAGCTTCCTAAACATTTCAGGACTCATAAGACCTGATTTTGTACTGTCAACGACACTTGTGGTTACATCGCTCTTATTAGCTGGTGTATACCCTAAAGCATTCGTAATATCATCTTTTTCTAAATGTCTCCAATCCACTTCCCCAGGCATAGAACCAGCACTTAAAAACTTACCTTTATTGGTAGTCCCAGTAGCAGGTATATGCATATTTCCATCTCCTGTAGGATGGATATAATGATTAGCATTATCATCAATATTATTTAATTTATCCAATTGAGATTGAGTAATAAATTGATGACTAGCATCAGTAATAATATTAGAAATGTCTACTTGTAATCTCAGATCTGTTTTTGTAACAGATCCATCCTCATTGTGTTTAAAAGTACGAATTTTTTCTATACTATTACCATCTTTGCTCAGTAAAAACATTACGTCATTATCATTAGGAGAAGCTTCGTTGTCCTCTCCTACATATATTTTACTGAAAAGCTTTACAAATTCTTCTTTACTGTTATTCAGTATAGTTTTCATATCTGCACTAGACAGATTAGTTCTTGGCAATATAAAATCCATAGTAATATTGTCTTGATTATAAGTAACAGTAATGCTAGGATTCTCTGTATTTTCTGCGACTTTTATAGTACCGATTTCGATACGTCTATTCGCATCATAGATACCTTGCTCCATGTGATTTGCTTTCTCTAAAGTGAGAATAGCATCATTTTCTAAGTTTTCTGAGAAGGTCTTTGAATCATCATAGTTATTCCATCTATTTTTCGTATAGTTAACCATTTCGGAACCTCCATATTATTTAATATTACTTAGATGTGCACAAAAGTCCATGTTAAATAAAAACCATCTTACTCTAAAAAATGAGTAAGATGGTTTATTCCTAAATATCTTTTCTTATAATACATTCTATAGGTATATCAATTGATGGTTTGTCACCATATGCTTTTAAAGTAATACTATTAGTCGCCTGTGATCCGCATAATATACCAGCAGACATCCAAGATTCTGCTTGTGCCGCTGTAACTGTACTCGGAATCAAAATCTCAACATTATTAGTTGCAGTAACTCCAGATACAGCTATAGTATTAGTATAAGGAGAAGCTGTTCCACTCCATCCAGAAGCTGATAATGTAACACTAGCCTTTGCCGATTTACCGGTATAATTAGCATCTATAGCTTTCTGAGTTAATGTGCCATCTGTAGCAGATCCAGTTCCTGCGTATAATTTAGTTGTACCAGAATAAGATGCGGTACCTACAGTATAAGTAGTATTAGTATCTTGTCCTGGTATTCCTAATGCTGTAATATCAGATTTACTGATAGCTGTAGCAGATTTAATATGACCATTTACATCAATTTGTATTTTATATAATCCTAATCCTTTTTCAGGATATGTAGGATGTACATATTTATTTGCTCCTTCGGCTATACCATTTAATTTGACTTTATCCGTTGCAGTCATAAGACCATTAGCAGTCGTTGTTGCTGCACCATAAGTTACAACTGTATCTTGTCCTGGTATTCCTAATGCTGTAATATCTGCTTTTGTAACTGCTGTAGCTGCTGATACGTGACCTGTACCATCTACTGTTACTTTATATAATCCTGATGTTTTAGCTGTATATCCAGGATGTACATATTTATTTGCTCCGGCTGTAATACCATCTAACTTAGATTTATCTGTAGTGCTCATTAAACCGTCTTTAGATGCAGTAGCAACGCCATACGTAGTATCAGGTGGAGTTGCCCAAGTAGCATCTCCTCTTAAAAATTGTGATTGATTTTCTGAATATGGAGCAGGCACTAACCCATTAGTACCATTAGCACTTGACGTAGCTCCTCTAAAATTACTGTAAGTAGTATCAGTATTAGCTCCTGGTATTCCTAATGCTGTAATATCCGATTTAGTTACAGCAGCCGTATCACTTACATGACCAGTATCGTCTACTACTATTTTATATAACCCAGAAGTTTTAGGTGCATATGATGGATGTGTATAGGTAAAATTATTAGCATTTTTAGCTATACCATCCAATTTAACCTTATCAGCAGAACTCATTAAACCAGGGTCTGTTGCGCTTACTAAAGTATACGTAGTATCAGTATTAGCTCCTGGTATTCCTAATGCAGTAATGTCAGATTTAGTAACAGATGATACATCGCTTACATGTCCTGTGTCGTCTACTGTTATTTTATATAGACCATTGCTTCTTTTAGTATATTTAGGATGTATATATTTGCTTCCAGTAATGACTTCTTCCCATGTTTTGTTTCCTTTATATTCATATGTCTTTTTGGTATTGGTTACATAAACATGCATACCTTCCCAAGCAGCGTTAATAGTAACAAGCTCGTCTCTTTCCGCTATAGTATCTACTCTATTTCTAACGTCAAGTGGGACTTCCGCTTGTAATTTAAAGCCGCCTGCCATAGCAATTCCTTTTCTATTAGAAAATCCCATATTAGCAAAGCTCCTTTTATTTTTATTAATATAAAAATTTATATTATTTATAAGTTTACCATACTTAATACCTCAGCTTTTGTATTATATAGTATCCCGAAACAATTAAATAATTCGAAAGGAGGTACAGATATGGGTAGATTTCAAAATACTCAATATGTAGACACTGTAAATAATATCACAGATGCTATGGTTTCTTTTTTAGATAACCCGTATTATAATAATATAGATAAGCATCCATGGACCTGTGATTATCTTCATATAAATAAAAATTTTACTACTCTTGATGAAGGTTCTCAGCAAGAATATGCTTTTAAAGGGCAAAATTCTCCAATAAGATACGATCTAATAAAGAATTTTGTATTATTTGGTCCTGGAAATAGAATAGAAGTAAACTTAAATAAAGAAGAGTTTGGTGTATCAGGAGATATAATAGAAGGAGAATTCTATGTATTACCAGATACTATTATACCATATCCTGGTGATGTATTTAGATTATATAATATTAAGCAAGATTATTGTTTATTTAAAGTAACTGCAGTAAATAGAGATACTTTAAAAAATAATAAAAACTTTTATAGAATAAACTATAAACTTGAAACTACTCAAGAATCTAGGTATCAAGAAATAAGAACTCGTATAGTAAATAACTATACGTTTATTCTAGATAATCTTGATACTGAATATAGTATGATAATGCAAGACGATGCTTATAATGCTATAAATGAATTAGATAATCTTTCTATTAAATTAAAAGATTATTTTCAAGCATTATTCTATTCATCTAGAGTACAAACTTTCATTTATAAATATATAAATGATAATCCTTTATATGATTTCTTTATGATAGAATTTATAAAGAAAAATAATATATTAAAATATGCTTCAGATTATATTCACGTATGCCATCAAATGAGGCCACCATCTAAATTTCCTATAGTATATAATAATACTTTCTTTAGATGCTTAGAATTAAAAGATTTAGAGCATATAAGAAAATATACTTATAGAGGTTTTCCTATTCATATAGATGATAGTAGGTCTATCTTTGTAACTAGACAGGAAGAATATTATTATGTCTGCTACGATTGTTACGAAGCTCAGAAGTGTACTATCCCATCATTTAGAGATGACTTAATTTATAATATTGAAAATAATATTAAATATACTGAATGTAAATATACTATATTTAATATAGTAATTAAATATTTTAATAATGAAGAAATTACTAAAGAAGATATAGAAGCTTTTGACTGTATAGGATGGGACGCTTGTATAGAATTATTCTATGGTATTCCAATTATAATATTCTGTATAGAAAAATATATAGATGATAAAGCAAAAAATAAAGAAGAATGTAAGTGTATGAACTTTGATCTATCCAAAAAGTGTATAAAGGATCAAGACCAGTATACAATCAAAGCCTGAACATATAGTTAATTTAAGGATTAAGGAGATATTTGATATGAGTAACCTTAATAAATTACTAGCATATTCTATATGCGAAGAGATGGAGCATAATCTCTTTAATGATGAAGAATGCGTAGCAACAGACATTATCGGTGATATAGAAGATGAACCGGATGGTGATAAATCTATATTGTACGATAATGATAACGAATAATATCCAAGGAGGTATTTTGAAATGACAACTAAAGAATTTGAAGAGATGTTCGGACAGAGTTTCTCAATAGATGTAGATAATACATTTGATAAAGCAATTGCTGCAGAAGAAGTAGACGATGATGAAGATGGTGAATGTATCGATACAGTACAGAAAGAATCTTCATTAGGTTTATCTTTCGGATCAGTACCAGAAGATTCTGGAGATACAGAATTTAACATGTTTGATGAATCTTCAAATGATTTTAATTTATCATTTGGCAGAAAAAATCAGTCTAAATCATTAGAAGAATCTAGTGATTTTAATTTATCTTTTATGAACGAATCTTCTGATGAAGTAGAAGATGATCTCTATGTAGGTAACGAAGATTTTGATTCTCAGTTTGATCTTATGACAGACGAAGATGATGGATTAGATGTTGCTAGTGACTGTGGAGATGCAGAATACATTGACGATGATGACGAAGATGGTGAATGTATCGACTTAGTAGAAGAAAAATAAATATAAGGAGAAGAGTGTTTAAACATGGACAGATTAACTTGTAATTTAAGAAACGTAAAAAGACCTATCAGAGGATTATTTGTAGGTAAAACAATAGTAAGAGATGAATTAGGAGTAGAAATTCCTCTTCGTATCTATTCAAGAATTAAAAGAGACTGTAATGTATTTGCAGTAATAGATGGAAAAGAATATATTATTCCTACAGAAGCAGAGTTCAAAAAGCTTCTTTTAAAAGCTGATACTAAAAAAGCTAGAGGTCTTACAAAGCCAATCATGTATGTAGCTGATTCTAAAGAAGAAAGAGAAATACTTAATGTTACAGAAGAACCTGTATCCAGTATTCCTCATGTATATTCAGCTCCTAATGGTGTATGTCTTCCGCATCTTATGACAGAAGATGAAAATGGTACTCTTGTAGATACAGGAATACCTGTAGAAGGATCAGATGGAGTTATTACAACAGCATCTGCAGAGGTTCCAGTAGAAGTAACAGAAGAAGAGACTGAAGCAGTCGAAGAAGAAACTGCTACAAATCATCAACAGAATAGTAGAAATAGAAAAAATAAAAATAGAAGATAAATAAAAATCCCGTATATCTATATAGATATACGGGATATATTTTAATTGCAATTAATAATACAGATATAGGTTAAAATTTCTTCACCGATATAATCTGATAATACAGATTTATCTAATAGAATGCCATCTACATTAGGTTCATCATATGAAATGATTCTAAAATCTGATGATAATACAGTGGCAATAATTGACAGGATTTCATTGTCAATTTTGGTATCGTTTTCCATATAATTTGATTTAGCTAACGCATAAATCTTACTAGATTTAAGCTTTTCTAGTTCTTTCTTATTGATACTTTTTCTTTCCACAATCTTTTCGATCTTACTGCTAATAATAAATGGCATTGCTATTAATCCATTTGCTTGCAACATTCTTTTTGCAGCAATGATAAGTTTTACATAATCTCTCTTATTAATATTTGCAATTGTAATTGGATCTCCAAAATATTTATCAAATAAATTGAATACCAACTTCTTTTGGAATTGATTAATTATATTTCCTTCAACATCAGATAATCTTGTAATATAATAATCAATTTCATTATCATCAAATGGACCAAACATTAAATCTATTTTTCTCATGCTTTCTTCCGCTGCTGTTTTATTGAGTAGATATAATTGGTCGTCTGATTTAATCATATAAGCTTCAAATTTATCAAATGCTGAATTATTCTCTGCATCTCTCTTAGCACTTGATAATGATACATAATCATATTCATATCCAATATCAATTACTTGGAATCCGTTTGATTGTTTGATTGATACATAATTGAATAAGATATTATTTTTATCATAAGTATACTTTGGAGCAATGTTTAATAAAATATTTTGCACGCTTACTAATGTTTGAGTTGTAGGGGATTTACCTCTAATAGGTTGCATATCCCATAATACTTTTTCTCTGTGGAAACTCTGATTAACGTTAGATAAACATGTCTCATATAATTTATTATATATATCAATATGCTTATCTAGATGAATAATCTTATCAAATATCTCTAACAGAAAATTATTCGCATCTGAAACAATTTTGTGTACGAAGATATAATGCGTAATTAATGGAATAATCATATTTTGTAATAATGAATACCACATTAATAACTTACTATGTCTATCCTTATAAGTTAAGGATGGATTTTTTACATTCTTATATTTCTTAGAATCCAAATCAAGTAGATAATTATCTTCATTCATTAATTGAGCTTTATTCATTATTGATGGAGTAATTATGTACTTGAATAAATCGTTTATAAACATTTCTTTATTATAATCGATGAATCTATCTATAACCAATTTTATCCTAAGCATTCCAGATAAAAGTTCATGATCTCGATCATAAAATTTCTCAAAATAATTGATATATTGCGGTAAATGATATACCATCTCTTTACCATTATAGCATCTTTTTGAAGTTAATATAAAACTATTTAATGCATTTTCTGCTTGTCCGTCATCTACACAAAGATTAAAGATCTTCGTCAATGGAACGTACAAAAATCCTTTGCAAGACGTAACTAATACGTCTTCTGCATTAGGAATCCATAAATCTACATATTCCCAATCTGGTGGTAATGGTCTTTTATAAGTAGGATCGTCAGCATGATAAACTGCTGGATTGTATAACTCATCAGATGTCCCTTTATGTTTATCCAATGGATTATTTAAATATAACGGATTTTCTCTTTTCTTAGCTATCTCTTCTGCGAGTGTCAATGGTTCTTGATCTTTATTCATTTTGTCCTGCCTCCTGCTTTTCGAAACTTTTAATACTTGTACGTACCACCTCCCTTAATATAATACATACAAGTAGTCATGTTAATAATATGTAATTGATTAAGTATTTTTCTATTCTTAATGGTTCTGAATGTCATTTTGTAAGTTCTGAATGTATGAATTGTATATTATCTTATTGATAGTATGGGTTCAGAGTGCTTCTGAACAAGAAAAGTCACTAGCATCATTTTATATATTTTCTATCTTCAGAGTATTATGAGTTTAATACTATCTAAACTTTAGAGAAGATAAGGAGAATACAAAATGATGAATTTCAAAGGTACAGTAATTAGAAGCTATGATGAGGACGACGACGATATTATTCTGGTTTATTTAGATTGATAATCATAGCACAAAATCACAAAGAAAGAGGAGTACGTAATATTGGTACTCCTCTAATTTCCAGCAATTTATTCGTTTTAATGTACTTGATAAGAAATTCATGCGATGTATTACTCTAAAATCTTTTTAATATACATAAGATGAAGCCGAACTTAATCGGCGAATCTAAAATCATCTTAATCTTCGATCTCAGTGCGTCAACGTGCTGGGGTCACCCCCACCTTATTTCTTGTAAATTTTTCTTATTTTTATATTCTATCATTTCCATCTCTCCGCATAATACATATTTGGATTAGATTGATATAAGGCTTCTTCTCTTAAAGATCGCATGCCAAGAAATCTATCTTTCATTTCAGTAATGCAATCGTATGACACTATTTGTCCATTTATAAAAAGTTTTCTACCATGTTCTTGATAAAAAGTATCATTCGGATTTGGTAACTCTATATGCCATCGGTCTGATTTTACTATATAAAAAGGCTTTGGTTCATTATCTCGATATTCCCAGGATTCTTTATTTACAGATAAAAACCCTTTCATCGGTTCATGTTTACATGATAGTACTTTTAAAGCGCTACTTTTGTTTACTAATTTTGATAATTGTTTCATTTTTCAAGACTCCTAAAGGTGATATTTAATATTTTCGATTTAATAGTTACTTATTTCTTGTCAACTTTTTAAGAAAAATATTATATTTTTCGAATTTCTGTGCTATTGCGTAATGAGTATCTTGTCCATTCTTGCTCATCGGCTTCTTCTTGTAAAGTAAATGCTCTATGATATCGATATCGAATTTTCATCGTGTTTGACATAGATTCGCTACTTTTCATAACACCGTTCACGAATATTTTTCTTGCGCATGTATACGTATTATGAGCAGAACGTTGTATTTTTGGTAGACCTTTTAATTTGTCGATATAACATATAGATTTAAAACTTAAATGAATAATAGAAATCCTATCTATACACATTGATTTATCACAACGTACTTTTTGCAAACTGCCTGGTTTCTGTGAGTTATTCATTAATATATCCAATTTACAATTCACTCCTTTTTATATCATAACATAGTCTCCAGATTCTTGTATTTTTACTTCTTCTGCAAGAGTAAGCGGACAGAAAAAACTACGGTCTAAATGATACATATAATCGTAATGTACTAATTTACCATTATTAAATATCTTTCTAGCGCCTGCAGCAAAATTTTTCACATCATCTTCATCTATAGCAGGCAATTTTATTTTCCATCTGTCATCATCTACTAGATAGAATGGTTTTATTCTACTATCGTCTAATTCATATGATTCTATATAATGAACCTTTGTACATTCGTATAGTGTTTTAATATCTGCTACCATAGCATATATTGGTTCACATTTGAAGGCTAATTCGGTCAATGTTTTCATGTATTATCACCTCTAAATTTTATAGTTTTTTGTTTATTAGATAATATGCTTATAGGTAATATAGTTTTATTGTCCTTCAAAAGTCCGCCTAAAAATACTTTATTAGCACAATATTCTCCCTTATTCCTAAATGAACACTTATAAGGTAATAAATGTATAGGTTGAAATATTTTAAATTCAGAAATAGGCATAGGACGACCATATCCTATACCATCATCAAATGTAGTATAATAAGCTTCTTGTACGCTGCATTTATATCTAGATTTATATATTAAAGGCCATAGTTTATAAGTTAGATTTTTTATAGTATCTGTATTGTTACATTCTGCTAACTTTTTTAGTGTTTTCATATGTCAATACCTCCTTCCAAACACTTTACGCTTTAAAGGAATTTGATAATGAACAGCTTTATCTATCAGTCTCATATAGATTTTTGTAACTGCTTTTCTCTCTAATGAACGCTGCCGATGTATTTTTCTTTTGGCAAACCGCATCCCGACAAGAAGCAAAAAGATGTCATCTGTACTATTGTATTTTTCAAACATAGCTAAAGTAAATAACGAATTCGGTTTCTCTGTTTCTTTTAATTTTTTCGGTTTAATACTCAATTTAAACATAGATGAGTAGTCCTTTAAATTTATTGACATATCTATCCTCCAAAATAAGAGAGTATCTTTAAAGATACTCTCTTATATAATTATAACTCTTCATAAAGTTTACTAGTCTGTATACCAGAATTGTTTAAGTATTTACCTTCATAATTAATCGGATCTCCATCTATAGTATGATAATATAACTGCCCAATTTCTACATCCGGATAGATAACGAGTGGTTGAATTACATAGATTTCTAATGTCCAGAAACCTTTAAATCCACAATCTCCAAATCCAGCAGTTACATGTATACCCATGCCTAATCTTCCAATAGAAGATCTTCCTTCAAGCATTGGTACATAATTAAACGTTTCCGTATATTCATTAGTTCTACCAAGATATAATTTTCCAGGTTCTAATACTAATCCAGATTTAGGAATAATTATTTTCTTAGCAGTATTATGTGCTTTCATGTCCAATACGTAAGAATCATAAACCATTAATTCTTTATGTAAAGATACATTATAAGAATTAGGATTTAATCTATCTTCTTTAAAAGGAGTGATTACAATATCTCCTTTTCTTATTGCTTCTTCTATTTTATTTTTACCTAAAATCATTTTATTACTGTATCCTTTCCTTTAATAAATATTGGTGTTATATCATGTACTTGGAAACCAGATGCTCCTGGATGTCCACCACCTCCCATAAATTCAGAAATTGGAAGTGTGTCAATCTTTGCAGAATATAATGAATTAATCCAAGTATCACCGATAAAATACATCATAGCACAAATATCATATTTATTAATATTATCTCCAAATGTTATACTATTTCCTCTGCCATTAAATACTAAACAAGAGTATATTTTATTTTCAAATTTAATATTTACTTCAAAAGCCATCTCAATCATTTGCTGTTTATTTAATGATTCATTAAATTTCAAAATATTTTTACCGGCAGTTATGCATTTCTCAGTATAAGCAGTTATAAAAGACAAAGTAGCATCCATGAATGGATCAGCTAAATTACAAAATGCAGTATTTGTAGGGTCGTTAAGAAGTGCTATGCATCCTAAATTAAATTCTGTATCATATTCTTTATCATGCTTCCACGTATCCCAAGAATCTACATATTCGATAAACTCGTTTCTAATAGATTCCTTGTCGAATTTATAAACACCATCATTTATAAGTTTTACTAAAGTAGATAATTTGTCATAATATTCTTCTAATGTATACACGTAACTCATTTTATAGAAAGCTTTACAGAATAAATATGATATGGCTGCTCCGCAAATATCTGTATTAATAACCTTACTAATTTTATTTAATGGATATTGATCGATAAACTTATAAGAAGTTTTGTGATGGTCTAACCAAAATACATGTTTATCTTCTTCATCTTTCCATAAATCTAAGCATAATCCTCTAAGTCTAGCAATATTGTCTTTATTAGATAAAGAATAATCTACTAAGAAGATAATGTCATCTTCTTCTACTTTATGAAAATCCAATGGAGTTTCATAATTATATAATCTGTAGCATAATCTAGTATGAAATAATAATGGAGCACACAACCCATGAAATATACAAGCTCCTGCTGTGATACCGTCAGTATCTCCGTGATGATAGATGTGAATTGTTGGCATATAAAAGTCCTCCTTAAATATATTATAATAAAGTATTAAATTAAATAAAAACGGATATACTTGATCAAGTATATCCGTTTTTATTTTTTAATGATAAACACACGTAGATTTATACTTATATAAGCTAGACATAGGGGTCACATGCTTTCCTAGTCTATAGCTTTCAGTACGCAAATCGTATGCATCGTTCAAATCACACAATTCAGGAATAGAAAGTTTTCTTTTCCCAAACATCTTTATATATTTGATGTCATGCGTTTTCCCATAGTATTTTACTTGAGGGTCAAATCCAGTAATATTACTTCTAGCTCTTTTTATATAAGAAAATACTGAATTATGATGAACTTTACATGACGCTAAAGTTTTCCTACTCTTTTTATATTTTAAAAGTTTAAGTCTAGGCATTATATCTCCTCTTTGCGTTATGTACATAAATTCCTAAGTGTTTTATAAATTTCATGGGTGGTATTTTAGATCTACTTGCAACATATTTTAATTTGTATAAGTGAGCAAATGATGTAAGAGTAATATCATCATCATCTTTTCCGCAATCATTGCCTTTTCTACCGATTGGTGGAATAATACGCATGTATCCGTCTTGATATATTACTCTCTTGTGGTCTTCGTTCATATTAGTTAGATTCTTAGCCATTGCAAATACATGTAGCCGTTTACAATGATCAAAATATGACAAATCAAGTTTTCGTTTTCTTGATAATTCAGCATTATGCTTTAATGTATTTCTCATATTATTCCCCGTATGTATGATCAGGATCCAATTCCTGATCTGGATCTGGTTTAGTAGCTTCATCAGACATAGATATCTTTTCTATGTCTAATATATCCCTTAATAAAATGCTTATCACTTCACTATTAAAATCTTTAGACGAATCTAATATAATCATTCCAGTAGCAGTACAAGAACTACAACTGCAGCATCCATATGTACAACTTCCATTAGTATCGTAAGCTTTTACAGGAAGAATGTCTTTGATAGTTCCATTCTTTGTAAGTTTCTCTCCATTGCTTCTGTATGTAACTATTACATTATCATCTTTAGATAAAGTCATGTGTTTCTCTGATTTATCATCAAAATATAAATTTATTTCTGTGGTATAAATAACTTTAGAATCGTTTTGAACTAATAAAGCCATAATTAATAACCTCCTTAAGATTTTATAATTTAGTTACCAAAACGTATTATTAGCACGCTTCGACAAATTAACTACTTTTTTTCTTCTACCTAGTTCAATTAAATTTGTTCGATTTCTCCTTTTCTTTGATTTAAGACTCGCAGCATTTACGGATATAAAAATATCATATGGTATAACATAACAATCTGTTTTAATATTACCATTTTCATGCTTTGTACTTATACTTGTTTTAAATCTAGTCCTTCTATTTATTTGAAAAGATTTACCTTTCTCGAAATTTGTAATTAAAAGACGTACATAATTGAATTTAAAAATCGGTAAATTCCTGGATGGGATACTTTCCAAAGACATAGTATGTCTTGTTATATATTTTAAACTTCTCATTTATTTTACCTTCTGATTGGATATATGCTTTAAAGAGTGCATACATTTATGCCATCTACGCCTATTTTCACCTAATAAAGATATACACTTCGCTTTTTTATTTTTATCACTGGTAATCAACCTTAAATTTTTTATTATAGTACAATTTATATCAACACAAGAAAATTCATGCCATCTTTTCCTTTTGCCATATTTGTCTTTATATTTAGATTGGTATCTATGGTATTCATTGTTTGGACTTATTGTAAAAGAATAGTGGATTGGATTTTTGGATTTCCAAAATCTTATCTCACTTTTAGGCACTAATCTCAAATAAGGTAATTGCTTAGTCTTATTTTTAAATACAATATACCTTAAAATATTTCTTTTTGAATTCCTATAAAATTCTCTCATAGTTTCACCTCATTTCATAAAAATACTGATATACCAATTCGGTATATCAGTATTATAATATATAAATTATTTTGAGGTTGAACCTATTCCACCAATTCTTTCACCATCCGCTTTATCATCTTCTGTTGTTTCATATTTCATAAAGATACCTTGCGCTACAGCTTTATGAGATTCTGTTACATAATGATACACCCCATTATTTGTTAAAGATATAATGATATCTCCTTCATTATTAGTATTATTATAATAGTCAGAATCTATAATTCCAGTAGTATTAGTTATGCATAAATCATGTTTAATGCCTAAACTACTTCTAATATGTACTTGGAGTACAACTCCTTCTGGCATTTTAGCTTTAATACCTGTAGGGAATTTCACTTTCTTCTCTGGATCAATATTAATTTCAAACGGACAATTAAAATCGTATCCAGCAGATCCTTTTGTTTTTCTTGTTGGTACTTCAATTCTATTATAAATATTTTTTAAATAATCACTAAAACTAGGGTAATCAGTATCCCATACAACTCTCTGATCTATATCGCATGATAATGTGTCTTTTAAAAATGTCCCAAATGATACTTTCTCGAATTTAATGTCTTTCATAATTACTTTCTCCTTTTATTATTTTATCTAAATGTCTTACTAAAGATAAAAATATATCCCATATATCTTAAATGATATATGGGATATATTTTGTGTTGACTAACAGGACTTAATAATATTTTTCGCAGAAATCAGTTTATCTTCTACTGATTATAAAAAAGTTATATAGTTTATTATTTTTTACATAAATATTGTAAATTATTGAATATATAATCGTTGCTACCAATATTTCCTTTTTCATCTAATATATAGGTTTTTATAAATCCTGATATATATTGTGCTTCACAAGCATTAGCGCACTTGGTTATATCATTAAAATCTGGATCCGTCTCAAGAGTACCGATCCATTTATCATAATTATCGTATATAGTTTTTATAAGTTTATTATCAGATCCTCTTTCATAATATCTTTCGATCATTATGGGCTTATTATCCATAGGAGGATATAATAAGAAAAAGTATATATTGTTTTCTATTAATGCTCTTAATACTGGTTCATGTGTAGATACAAAAATAAAATCTACTTTACCAATAAGACTTTTAATATGCTCTATGTAGTTATTTGGAAACTCTGGATTTCTAATCTTGTTTCCTTCTCCATCAATAGTCCAACTAAATTGACTACTATCCGAATCTGATACAGTAAATCCATTACAATTATTCTTGTAAAAGGTCTTTCCCATTCCTGGAAATGCTGCTATTACAATAGTTTTGTTTTTAAGTTTAACTTCTAACATTTTATTTTCCTCCTTTTATTAAAAAAATAAAGAGGGGGTTTAAATCCCCCTCTTTATTTATTCTTTATCAGTAGTATCGGTAGCTTCAGATTCATTATTGAAAAGAGCATTTTCGATTCTTTCTAACCTATCTTCAATACCATTAGAAGTCTTTATTTTATTATGTGCATTATAAGCTCTCGCTTCAAATACAGCTTGCTGCATTTCATCTACTACTGAAACTGCATTATTGTATAATTTATTCAATACATTACCTTCATCGTTATTGATAGCTTCAGATACTTCTACATCCTGTACAACTTCTTCTTTTGGTTCTTCTTCTTTAATTTGAGTCTCTTCTGGAATATCAGATTTATTCTCAATTTTCTTAAGAATAAGATTCTGTAATCTAGACTGATTAATAGTCTGAAGACCAAGCTTATTTACTACTGTATCTCTGATATCTTCAATATCTTTCTGATTTAAATCGAAAGATTTACACATAGCATCAATACGTTTTGCAGATAATTCTTTGACTTCTACTCTAAGATCGAATCTTCCGTCTCTCTTAACAGCTTCATCGAGATTATCTACATAGTTTGTTGTAGCTACGAAGATAACGTTTGTTGGTGATGATGTAGAATCAAGGAACTGTAATAATTTATTGATAATTTTCTTATCTTCTTTATCACTATCCTTTCTATCTCTTGATTTAACTACAGCATCAATATCTTCCATAAGTACTACGTACTTTTCTTTATCTGCATTGATAGATTCTACTAATGCATTTACGTCAAGCGTAGCAAATGATGCCATATCAATTGATACTACATCATAATTGTAATAAGTGGCAATCGCTGTTACTAATGACGATTTGCCAGTTCCAGGTGCCCCATATAATAAGATACCTGTTTTATATAACAGAGATCTATCTTTATATACAGGCTCATTTGATAAGAATTTATCAAGATGATTCGTAATCTGTTCTGCTACATTATCATCAAAGAATAAAGTTTCTAATGGTCTTATATGAAGATCAGATGACATTACATTGAAATACAACGCATCTTTATCATCTCTACTATATCCACCACCTGTTCCAGAAACTTTGTAATTCGTTAAGTATTTTGACCCAGTATCATTGATTTCATGAGCCAATCTTCTTGCATATTTCAGCATATGTTTTCCAAAGACATAAATGTATAAGAATTTAGGCTGTTGTTCCTGATTTCTGCTATCTCCATTACCGGTCCCTTCATATCTTGATGGACCTGCGTTTACATAGAAGAATGTATCTTTCTCAATTTTGCATACAAATTTCTTATCAATGATATATCTCTGTGAAGGCATAGATTTATTATCCTTATTTCTGTCTAATAAGGACTGCGGATTGGAGACATGTTTATCAAACTTCTTATCATATTTCTCAATCCATTTAAACGCTTTATCAAATTCTGCAGAAGTGAGATTGAATTCAATACCGAATTTGTTCTTCACCCATTCCATTCCACCACCAATAATATATTCACTGGCTAAGTTTCTCAGTGAATACGGATTGGTGAACTGTCTAAATATTCTTTCATATTCTTTCTTGCTGTTACTCATTTAAGTTTCCTCCTAAAATTTATATATTGTATTGTAACTTACACGTTAATAATATACCATTAAATGTAATTTTATTCTTAATCATACGGATGATCATTTGAATAATCTATAAGAGCTTTTATTTTAGATATCGATGGCATATCAATATCTTTGCATTCTTCTTTCAAAGTATAACTTTTTAATTTCATTTTAAGACTAACCTCGTTTCCTACAATAGATCGTTCTTTAAGCGTGCGTGACGAATATCTATTTCCATAGGTCAATCTCGATAGATTTCTTGTTCTAAATCCTTTGAAAAACGCTAAACAAGAATCAAACTTATCAAATATTTCACATTTCAATCTTATTCTAAATTCACTATTGTTCTGTCTTATTCCATATGACAATGCTTTTTTCATTTTATCTCCTTATCTATAATCTTCGATACTAGCATTTTCTATTATTCTACGTATTCCAGATAGTCCTATTGATTTTTTATATAAAGATCTCCCCTTTAAAGAAATTGATCTTTTAATCGCTCTGTATCTTAGTGGACCAGCACATCTTCTAACATATCTCTTTCTAGCAAAATGATCAATGGTACGTATTCCAGAAGTATCGTGATCGTATATAGGATAATATTTTATGCATTCTTTATAATAACTAATTGGGAGTGCAATTTTTTCTATCTCTATATGTTTTATAGTCAACTCGTGGTCTTTACGTTTAACTGAGGAACATAATCCTTTCTTCATTTTATTTTCTCCTTAACAAAAATAATCAGGATTTATTTTGGCTTCACGATCGACTTGCCTAATAAATTTAAAAGGCGGAACATCGTGAGCTTCTTCTTTTAATGAATATATTTTATATTGATCTTTAACGCATCTTTCTTGTTTTGATAACGGCCATGCCGTTATCGCATTCATTTTCTTTAAAGGACTTACAAATTTGCGGCTATTTTCTTTTATATTTATAGATAATTTATAAATATTTTTTCTTAAAGTTCTTTCATTCTGTTCAAAATCATCATCTACTGTAAATTTATACCTAACAATAACTCCCCCGTTTCTCTTTATAAATAATTGTGGTAATCCCTTGATCATTTATTGTACCTCCTATTATAATCTCTAGCAAGTTTAAAATATTTGGAATAATTTGATAAATTGAGTGATCCTGATTTAGAAATCTTGCTAAATGGGCATATTTTTATTATTTCCGATAAGGATATTTTGATACCTTTAAAACTTTTAAATTGACGTATAATCGGTAACCCCATACATTGTCTTCGAATATCTGTTGAAAAACAACGCATTGTCTTAGCTTCTTCCAATATACAGATCATGATCAGCCTTTTATCATCTGTATTATTATATTTTAAATACTCTTTCATCTTATTTTCACCTCCTTTTATTCTGGACTATACTAATGCGAGTCATATGTATCATCTCGCGTAATGTCGGAATTTCAAAATCTTCATTAAAATAAGCTATTGCGGCTAATCTTGTACGTTCTATTCTTCTTGCTATAGCTCTAATATTACGGCGGTGATTGCATTTATATGCAATACTATTTACAATAGAACATTTCCATATATTATTGGATCTTGCTTTCAAAGTTTGTTTTTTCTTTTGGTACATGCGCATATTCTGATTAAATGATTTATGAGAACTCATTGATCTAACAGACAGCATTATTAATTCCCTCCTTTCATCAATAGAATAATATACATCTATACGAAATATTTCGTATAGATGTATAAAAATTATTTATTTGCTAAACTTATTGTCAATGCATAATATTTTAATATAGATTTAAAATAAGATATCTTAGTAGCTAATCTAGATTTTCTCTTTCTATAATTTGGAGAATTTTCATCTAGCCATTTCTCTATAATCTCTTTCTCTCTAATAATATTTGGGTTCTTAGTATTAGGCTTAGGAGTTATAGATTTGGCTATAAACTCAAGCCCAGTTACAGATTTATTCTCTGAATTAGCCATATACTCAGAAACCATAATTCTTAACAATTCTTTCACTTCCATTAAGTTCTGAGGATCATCTTGTATTCCTTCTATTATACTCTTTATTTCATCTGTCTTTACATTAGCATCTTTGCATTTCTTACAAATGGACAAGTCTACTCCATGAGTAGTAATCTTATTCATAGCATTTTCTACATATCCTTCAGCCTTAATAGAATCATTCTCTGCTAATCTAAAATTATCCTGTTCGTAAGAATCACTATCATAAGATAAATAAGCATCACTATTCTGATATACATCTTTAAATACTGCTACTATATTACCTAAGAATGATTTAATTCTTCCATGTAACTGCTGTACAATATCCGCTATATCTTCATCATCAGCGCCATCATTGCATAATTTCTTTTCATATGTATCTAACCATGTTCTACATATACTTTTTATAGCTCCGAATACAGTACCTTCTCTTTTTAAATCAAATTTTTGAGATAATACATTATTTACTACATATTCAAGTATATGTCTTTTTGGCGGATAAATAAATTTTTGCGAATGAATAGACGGATAAAAGTTACCACTAAATGCTAAATATATAGAAGATATTTCAGCACGTTTTCTATCGTTATGTTTTAAAAAATGTCTTATTACCATCATCTGTGTTGGTACTAATGGTACTTTCATACATCTTGGATTAAAGTTCATATCCCAATAATAAGTTTTACTTAATATACTTTCTACATCTTTAGGATTTATATTTAAAGTCAAAAAATAATTATTGGTGTCTTCTGCAGTAAATAATATCCTTGCTTGAGGAATTGTATCGTAAATATCTGCAGATCTTGTTTGAAAGAATTTAGACAAAAAATTAATATATTTGGTTTGATTTTTTGAAATAGCACTAGATACTATTGGATATAGTTCTGGTACTATAATTGACGTAATTTTGGACATAATGTCTCTACCACCTTTAATGAAGTTTATTACTCCATTGTTTTCGGTGGTAGAGAATTTTTATTTTGAAATTATGATATTTTTATATTCTCGATTTTATTTAAACCTTGTGATATTTTTATAATTTCTGATTTTATTTTGCGACTATGATATTTAAATCAAAATGATTTTATTTAATTTTCCTGATGTTTTGCCCTTTTTAATTTTATTTAATCTTTATGATATATTTCCAAAAATAATTTTATTTAACTGCTACGATATTTTATAATTTCTGATTTTTATTTCTGCTTATTGATCTTTTACCAACTGTGAATCACTTAGCATATTATGATATTTATGTGTTTCTGGTTTATTTAACTTGTTTGATGTTTTCAGTTGTCTGATTTTACTTTGATAATATGATATTTAATCTCTCTCGGTTTATTTTTAAACTATGATGTTTTTATCTATGTGATTTTATTTGAATAATATGATATATTTCGGAGATTAATTTATTCACGAAGCATGATATTTATATTAATTTGATTTATTGTTTCTACTTGATACTTTTGAGCCTTCGATTTATTCTTGTTTTATGATATTTTCAATATGATGATTTTACTTTCATCAAATGATATTTAAGTGTAATTGGTTTATTTGTATTACATGATATTTTCGCTCAAATGAATTATTCTTTTGGAAATGATATTTTTCCGACTGTGAATCACTTTGTAAGTATGATATTTATGTGTTTCTGGTTTATTATTAAAGAATGATGTTTATACTTTTTTAATTTTACTTCAGTAATATGATATATATACTTTGATGGTTTATTTGTATCATACGATATTTTCACCTATTTGATTTTATTTAAATCCTATGATATATTTTATTTGTTAATTTATTTTGTCGGTATGATATTTCGAGATTTCTAATTTTTTCACTATAATTGATGATTTTATAATTTATGAATTGCTTACATTCTCTGATATTTTTATCAATATGGGTTACTCCATAAATATGATATTTAGGAATATATGGTTTATTATTGAATCGTGATGTTTAAGCTTTTTTGATTTTACTCTAACAATGTGATATTTATACGCTTTGGGTTTAATTATGTCCACTTGATATTTTGAGGTATTTAATTTGCTTAAGGACAATGATACTTTTTCGTTTTCGGCTTATTATTACCCTACGATATATCTATTTCAATAATTTATTAGCGTTAGATGATATATTAGATACGCTAATTTATTGGTGTTATATGATACTTTTTTAAGCATAATTTTACTTTTACGATTTGATATTTAAAATCACTTGGTTTATTAAATTCTTTTGATATTTTTGTCGAAATAATTTACTCACTCTTTTAGATATTTATTAATATTTGGTTTATTATTATATATTGATATTTTCACAGCGATAATTTTACTTTCTTGATATGATATTTAAAATTTTATGGTTTATTTATCCTATATGATATTTTTTACATATTAATTTATTAGCGTTAGATGATATATTAGATACATTAATTTATTAGTGGAAAGTGATCCCTTTTTAAGCATAATTTTACTTTTTCGTTCTGATATTAAAAATTTCTTGGTTTTATTAAAACTATATAATATTTTATTGTAAATAATTTATTTGGTTTCATTGATAGCTTTATTTATTTGATTTACTTACTCTTTTAGATATTTATTAATATTTGATTTATTATCATATTTTGATATTTTTAACATGAATAATTTTACTTTTTCATTCTGATATTTAATATCTTCTGGTTTATTTATATCATATGATATTTCTTCAAGTGTAATTTAAATCAGAGATAGGTAACTTACCTATCTCTGATATATTTTATTTATCCATTATATTTTGGATATTCCGCTCTCTTATCTGGTTTAAATGTAAGTTCTGTTTCAAACGGTACTTCTGGTTTGATATAGTCTACATGACCGAGTCTAGAGATTGGGAATACCATTGGCGGAAGTTCTCCATTTTCATAAATATACATTGCTTCAAATACATGCTCTACAAAAATCTTTACTGTCCATCTCTTCGCTCTTGCTGCAATCTGAGCCGGTGGAAGCATTCCTTTAATGTAGTAGCTATACGCAATGCTATTCTTGCTATAGTTTTTAGCTCTAAGAGCTTTTGCAGCCTGGTCTTTATATTCCAGGTTTTCGTTTTTACGTGTTTCATATTCCTTCCTTTCTTTATATAACTCTCCATACATAGAACCTCTATTAGATACTTTAACGAAAGACTCTCCAATCTTCCACATAAGAACTTTCAGTTTAATATTGTATGGAGGCTTAGATAAATAAGAAATTAAGGATTTCTTAGTAATAAATCCATCGTATTTATCTTCCTCTTTATTAATAGTAGCTGATTTAATCATATTATTGATCTTTCTTCTACCATTAAGTTTTGTGTACAGGTTGCTCATGATTACATGGGTGATAATATTCTTATCGGATAAATTGATAATATAGTCAACAAAATGATCTATACTAAACGGTTCCTCCATATTAATTACACCGAGATATGTTTCGTATGTATCCATATGAAGAATTTCATCTTCAATAGATTCATATTCTACTTCTGTATCATCAATCTCTTCTCTCTGATTAAGCTGTTTATAGGAACGTAAATCTTCATCGACAATTTTTCTAGCTAATAATATAAGCTTAGATAATTCTTTATTAGGCATTTTACTGATTACATATTCCTTGATTGCATTTTCATTATATAATAGATTTTCTGCTAAAGATTTATCAATATCAATATCAAGTTCTTCGCAAGCTGCGGCGAATCCTTTGTTTCTAATATCTCTAATAGCCATTAAATCTTTAACAATATTGGTTGCTTTCTCTTTGCCTAACCATGGATTATTATTGTCATTTAATCCTGCATATGACCAGAAGTTACCTGCAGAATTAACTCCATCTACATTAAAATATGCATATAAGCAAGAACTGATTACTGGCCCAATACCTTTGTTTCGTTTTAACCATCTAGTTACTGGATTAGTATCAGAATATGCTTCAAGCATAGCTTTGGTATTATCTTCAATATTTCTAAGCTGTAATAAGTTCCATTTCATAATAGATACATTGTCAGGATTATCATTATTATCGTATCCCTGATTTAATGATCTTACCTGATTCTCTGTACCAATTCTGAAATCCTGAATCTGATAATAAAAATCTACTAATGATTTGACCTCGTTATAATTAAGTGTCACTACAGTTTTCTTAAGGTCTTTAGACATTTTTCCAAGACCTATAACATTCTGCTTAAGTACACCATCTTCCATTTCCGCATCAGGCTCAAACTCTTCGATATCTTCTTCTGTCGCTTTTTCAAACTTTAACACTTTCTTTTCTTTCTTAGACTCTTCATTCTTTTCCTCTTTATCATTCTTTTTAGTAGTTCCGGAAGTCTTTGTATTCTTTTCGTTAATAATTTCTTCAACAATTTTCAAAGATTCTAAATCTCCCATACCTATAAAATATGACCTAGCCTCCTCTAAAGTTTTCATTCTACTTCTTGTTGATAATTCTTTTCCTCTGAATAATAATTTTGTCATAACTCTTTCTCCTTAAGTATTTTTATTTTTTATCGTATTCGTGATATATTGGATTATACATCTTTGATTTGTCTAATACTTCTTGAATTCTGTCTTCAAGGTATCCATAGTCTGTTCCGTAAATTATGGCGACATTGTCTTCATCTCCCTCCTTTTCTGGATTGTCAATATTTATTTCCTTTTCTTCTAAGAAGTCCTCAAATATATCGATTATTATTTGGGCTGTATTCATTTTATTTTCTCCTTTCTTCACATCTATAATATATATTTAAAAATGTATTTAACAATATCATAATCCGGTGTGGATCATGGTTTCTTTTTCATTTTTTGTCCTAATTCTTTTGTGAAGATACCCTGTATAGGATTTCCTATACAGGGTATTCTTTCTTACATTTTCTTAGTATAACAATTTAAAACTTTAGCACCTCTTGTAGGAATTATCTTCTGACCTCCAGATATACTAGAAGATACCTTTATATCCTTTACAGGTATATCTAAAGTCTGAACAGTTGTAATTACATGTAATATCTCATTATCATTTGATCCTAATACTTTAAGTATAGAATCTGTTTTTCCAAGATTAATTACATTATTACCAGCTTTTCCTCTTTCAGATTTTGGTATAGCAGATAAATCTATTTTATTTACTTTACCACCAGTGGTTACAGTAATAATACAATCTGCATCTGAATATATAGGAGAAATACCATCTATAGGATTCTTTGTATTCATAGCCATAACGCCTATAGCATTTCTCTTATAATGATTGATACTCTTGCATGGAATTCTTAATGCTTTCTTTCCACTATAGATTAATACGTCACATTTCTGCGGAATTACATCTATAGCAGTTACAATATCTCCATCATTTAATTTAGTATATATGATACCTGATGGAGGTGTATTGACAATATCATCTAGATCTATATTCTTAATATAATTTCCTTTTGTAACAACTGTAAGGAAATACTTATTTGTTTTTCTAGATGCTTGTTTAGCAATAGATTCAAATACAACACCTACTACATTGGAAGTTAATCCTTTTACAATACTACTTAAATCATATCCTATACTATTCTTTGCAGTATTCGGTATCTTATACACTGGTAACTTATATACCCTTCCATGTTCTGTAAAGAGTAATAAGTTTTCGGTATTAGATACTTTAAATGCAAACTTAGGTACGCTATTCTTATTAGTATCGTTATCTTCTGGATTAATCTTCTTAATATAATTATCCTCAGTAATAATAACCTTGAATGTACCTTCTGGAATATCATTAATCTGAGATAATTTAACTATTTTACATTTTCTAGGAGCATTATATTTAGCTTTAAATTCTAATAGCTCCTGTTCGATTTCTGCTAATAAAAGTCTTTCATCAGTAATCATATCAATATAATGATTTGATAAAGCTTTTAATTCTTTAGCTTCTTTCTTATACTTATCAAGATAAGCTACAGATAAAGTTTTAAGATTACTATTAATAATAAACTTAGCCTGTAAATCTGTAATTTTAACTTTCTTAACAAGATATTCGATGATCTCGGTATCATCGGTAGTTTTTTGTTTCTTCATCATATCAATAACGTTATCAATCTCTCCAGATTCTAATAACTTGATATAAGTTTCTTTTTCATGAAGCTTAGTACTAGCATTCTGATACTTGATATTATAGTATCTGAACTTGACTAATTTTCTGAAATTGATGAAATATTCTAAATAAGATTTATAACTAAATCTCTTTAATTCTACCCCCTCTAATACGTGGAAGTTTATATGGAAAGATTTCTGCATATCTGTATTCTTATAGATTACATCTCTTACATAAGATGGATTAGATCCTTTCTTTAAAAGGATAACTATATTCATATTATCTCCTTGAGATTTATCTATAATATCTGCTATTTGCGGAAGCTTTCCTTCTTTAGCAAGATTTTCAATTTTTACTTGAACGCATGTATCATATTTATTAGAAAAGTTTACCCCATCTGGAGTAGACTTTATAACTAATGCATGCTGATCTACTACATTAGAATTCAAGCCATACTCTTTCTTTAATTCTTCTGGAGTTAATTCTTCTTCTTTTATAACTCCTCTTGCTACATATTTACCATTACCAGAATTACAGATCTTTTTCCAATTTGTATCTATAATTTCACATGGCATACATTGATCTGGTACTAATACTACATCAGCTTTTGGATCGTGTATAAGCTTAATTGTGGCATCTATAACTTCGCCAATATTGTGCGGTGGAATTCCAGCTTTAATTCCAAAGCCGATTCCTAATGTACCATTAATAAGTAAGATCGGAACTTTAGCAGGTAAGTATTCCGGTTCATCTCCAGAATAATCAAATGTTGGTAACCAATCTACTATTTCTTTACTTTGTTTTAATTCTGAAACCATAGCATCATATCCAAAATTAGATAATGATACTTCTGTGTATCTTGTAGCAGCTGCACCATCACCTTGCATAGATCCAAAGTTTGATTTGGATGCTGCTAAAGGCATTTTAGTATCCCACCAATCTACAAGAATCTTTATAGAATCTGCTATACTGCTATCTCCATGTGGATGATATTTCATAACTTCACCAACTACACGAGCAGTTTTAACTCTACTTGTTGGACACATATATGACATTACATATATATCTCTTCGTTGTACTAATTTCAAACCATCTCTAACGTCTGGAAGCATTCTACGTCTATTAACCTCGGTTCCATATACTAAACCATGGTCTTTGTATAACTCCATGACATTTCTTTGTATTATATTCTCCATTTTACTTTATCCTCCAGAATAAGCTTGATTACAAAGAAGTTATAACAAGATTATTCTTCAATAGTATTAAAACTCCAAGTATCTACTTCTATATGGATCATATGGATAAAATCCAGTACCCATACAATAATAATATTTAGCATTTAATTCAAATTTGTATTTGATTCCGATTATATCTCCAGGAGATATTGATCTCCCTTTATAATTTTTTGGAATATTCTTTGATATTCCGTGCTGAAACATATTGAATATAAATTCAGCTTCCGGAATATACACAAATTCTTCTACGCAGATAGATGTAGATAGATTTATTTCTTTTAATTCATACATCACATCCCCATTATAAACTTTCTTATAATCTTTAAAGTGATTATAAGCTTCGATATCTGCATCGCCTGCTGTATGACAGCCAAAATTATTTTCTTTCTGAAATATTGATACATTCATAATTACAAGAGTAGAATCATAGTCTTCGGATCTATCATTATAAGTGGCAACATATTTGATACCAGCTTCATCTAATATGTGCTGAAAATAATCTCCATAGCATGTATCTTCGTTTTCTTCATCAAACCAATCTTCTACAGCGTTTTCAAGTATTTTACAAGCTTTATTAAATTTTCTTTTTCCTCCTTTGATTTCAAATGTTACGTCTATGAAATCATTCGTAAGACTAAAAACATTAATTTTATTACCTTCTGTAGTTATCATAAGTATATCCTCCTTATATTTATTCATACTTATAATATATAAGCCAAGCAAAAAATAAAAGGAAGGGTTTTAATCTAACCCTTCCTTTTTATATGCACTTATACTATCAACTATATCTTTATTGTACTCGAAATATTTAAGAATTTCCGATAATTTTATAATGCATTTTCCTAAAGATTTAGCATAAAGATACTCTTCATGCGTACTTTCTCCAACAGAATAATCTATTATAAGCACATAGTCAGATATTTTTATAAGATTTTTATGCCTATTATTCAGATTTTTTATTTCTATATCACCAATATCTGATTTGTTGCATCCTAAAGTACCGTTAACCATATCTGGTATATAAAACATACAATCCTCTATATTACTCATAAATTCTTTTGATAATAGGCACATCAACTTTCTATGTTTCATGCTTCCTATACAAGTTATAATCATACTATCCAAAATCCTTCCATTAAATCATATACCTTTAATATAGCGACAACACGTAATAAAGTTAGAACCACAACGATTTCAATAAATACTGCTAATATTCTTATTATTACCGAATAAATCATGCATTTATCTTTTTTAGGTTTTAGAAGTGTATCTACTGCACAAAATATATTTTTAATCATAAATGCTATTACAGAGGCTATTATAAAAGTTAGCATAAACATGGTGACTTATCCCCTTTCTATAAAAATTTTTAATTATATTATAGTAAAGAAGCTTATTGATTTAATATTTGCATTCTCTTAATATAGGATTATAGTAATTGTATTTCTCTATAAGAGAATCACATAGCTGTTTAACTTCAGAATTAATAGGGTTTACTATCCATCTAGCACTTCCTTCATAATGTGCACACATTTGAAGGTCTGGAAAAGAATTGTTCATATCAATTACTTTTAGCATCCATATGAGACCATTATTAAGTGCGAAATCCATGCTATGATTATCGCCACCTCTTTGAATTTCGCAATGATACCATTTATCCCCTATCATATAGTCTTCTACTATAAATTCAGATATTTTCACAATAAGGATACCTCCAATCATTTTCGTGAATAATAGGATTGAAATAATTGTGCTCTCTTAATACATAATTATATGCTTCCATAAGATTTTTGTTTTTAGGATCTGGTTTTATATCCCATCCTCTATCATAATTTAATAAAAAAGATCCGTCAGATTCATCTATAATAGTTAACTTAGATATTCTTCCACCGTTAATACCATAATCACTTCCTGCAAATGGATAGAATTTCATTTCTATTCTAAGTTCTGTTCCATCTTCGCATATATAATATATCGTGTACCACATAAATTTATCCTCCTTTTTAAAATGGTAAGGATAGAGTTCTTAGAACTCTATCCTTTTTGTTAGTTAATAATATCAAATCTTGATAACTTAGCATGAGCTATAAGTTCATATTTATTAGACTCATAATATTTGATCTGCTCATACTCTTTCTTCCAGTCTTCTATAGTATACTGAAGTAAAGTTCTATTCTCAGGATCCAATGTAGATTCAAAGAATCTAGGTCCATCCATTTCACCAAGACCTTTATATCTCTCAATCTTAGATGGTTTACTAGCATCAAATGTACTCATTAATGAATATAATGATACCACTTCACCATTAAGTTTATATACTAATGAAGCATTCTTATTCATCATAGAAATGATATTCTTAGAATCTTCAATAAGGCTATCGTTCATAAATACCGTATGAACTTTTCCGTTATAGGTTACCTCTAATACCGGAATACCCTTTTTTGTACTAGATTTTACAAATCTAAATAACTTTTTCAGATTCTTCTCGATTTCTTTTAACGGCTTATCTCTTAAAGTTATTACAGACTCTAATATCAACGGATCTATACATAATCTATTTGCAATTCTATTGACTTCATACGTATAGTCATTATTATCATATAATAAGTGAGATAATTCATCTTTAGAAAGAACTTTTCCATTTATATATTCTACTTTATTAGTCTTACTAAATATACTCTGGACATATTTAATATAATCGATCTTGTACTTAAAATAATTATATTTCTTTCCAACCTGCATACCGTATAATGGTGGTACAGCTTTATATACATATCCAGCTTTTATTAAATCTGGCATATACATCATAAAGAATCTTATAAATAATGAACTAATATGATCACCATCTGCATCAGCATCTGTTGCTAATACTATCTTTATAAATTTAACTTTTGAAACATCGAAGTTCTTTCCGTATCCAGCACCTATTAATGTAATAATACCAGATATCTCTTCATTACTTAAGAACTTTGCTGGAGCTGTATTAAACGCATTCGGAATTTTACCTCTAATCGGAAAATATCCTTGATGTTTAGTATCTCTACTGTTTCTCATAACTCCAGCTGCAGAATCACCCTCGCATATCCATAATTCCAAATCATGTTTTAATGAAGGTTTTACATATTTAGCTGGTAAACCTTGTCCGAATGCTGACGCCTTGAAGTTCTTAGAGATTTTGATTTTCTCCGTATCTGCTTTCATTCTAGCATCTGCAATATCTTTAAAGTACTTACAAAGCCTATTAAGATCATTTGGATTAGCTTTGATCCATTCAGATAATCCATTATAAATTGTATCATTAACGAATTTATCCATTTCTCTTACTTCCAAGATCTCTTTGGCTTGACCATTGAATACTGGTTCAAGATGAAAACCAGATATTACTGCTATTAATCCTGTTTTAATATCTGCATTAGTTACAGTTGTTTTGTTTCTAGGATTACTAGACAAATATACTTTATTCATATAATTGGTAAAGAACTTACATATTCCTTTCATAAATCCATTTATATGATCTCCTTGACTTGTCGGACAAGTATTACAAAAAGATATAATTCTTTCTCCAGATGTAGTATTATCCATATCATAAGTAAATGCTAAATCCACTTTCATAATACCAGTATCTGCTGTAATGAATACTGGAGTTATCAGAGGATTGGTACAATTCTGATAAAAGTATGTCATAATACCGTCTTCATTTACAAGTGTTTCTGACACCTTTTCTCCATTAGCTCTAATACCATTAAATATAATCTTAGCTCCAATTTTATTTAATGGTAAAATAAGCTTAACCAAATTTAATACATTATCTACTGTAACATATCCATCACCAGATTTCTGAAACTCTAATGCTTCTTCTGCAGGTTTAAATACTACAATAGTACCCTGTTTATTTGTTTTATTTTGGATTTTCTTTTCTCCTTGTTTCCAAGGCTCTCCATTATTAAATTCTACTCTTCTTCCCTCACCCAATACATAAGAATCTACATAGAAGAATTCTGATAACGCATTTGTTACTTTTGCTCCACATCCATGTAGACCAGATGAATACTCTCCTTTTTTCTTATTATAGTTTGAAGATGTATTCATATCCGTAAAAGCTCTAATGATAGATCCAAACGGAATACCTCTACCATTATCTTCTACAATAATCGTTTTACTATTTTCATCATATGAAATAATTACAGTATCACACGGAGAACTGTCTTTCATTATTTCATCTAATGCGTTCTGGATAATTTCTCTGATCATATTTAAATGACCTTTAAATCCTCTAGAACCAATCCACATACCAATATTCTGTCTGACCTGAGCTACCCAATTATCAATTGTAATAAGCTCATCACCATAATTCTTGATATTGTCAATCATTTCTTGGGATAATTCTTTTTTAGCCATTATGATTATTCCCCTTTACGTATATTTAAAAAATAAAAAAGTGTAGAAGAGAATTCTCTTCTACACTTTTGTTATTCTCTATTTTCAGCATAAATATATGAAATTAATTTTAATTGCGTTCTGAGATTGACCGAGTGCTCCGACTGAATGATCTCCCTTAACGATTCAACCTTGCAGGGGCTTCTATACGCGCGCTTAAGCCCGTTGTAGCAAAGTAACCGCATTTCCATATTCATTCCCAATTGCCGAAGTCTTATCCTTCAAACAACGATCGATCTCAGAACTCACATATGTTAAAATAGACAGATGTTTGGCGTATCCTAATATCAACTTAGCTCGCAGCGGACTCTTGCATATTAAACGCATCATCATGTCCGACTACGACCACTCTCGTGACTACAAGGATAATGCAGAGATAATATCTCATCTTTTCTTGTCTACTTTAATAATATGTTTAGAGAGATTGTAAATTAATACAATCTCTCTTTAAATTTATGCTTCAAGTGTTCCAGTTGCATTTACTCTTTCTACTGCTCCATTTGCAGGAACTGTTGTCTGCTGATCTGGAGTTGCTGGCTGAGCTGGTGCAGGAGCTGGCTGAGCCATCTGCTGATTCTGTGCTCCATATACCGGATAGTTCTGCTGAGGCTGTGTAGGCGCAGAATAAGTCTGCGGCATACCCATTGGCGGTACAGGCGCATTAACAATAGGAGCTGGTGCTACTCCATTAGCATAAAATGGATTTGCGTTCATATCTGGTGCTCCATATGTCATTCCACCCTGATTATTCATCATTGGTGATACAGGCTGCTGATATCCATATCCAGGATATGCTGGCTGCTGTGGCACACCACCCATATTATACATTGGATATCCCATAGTACCACCATTTGTGATTTCTCTAAAGCTGTTGAATAATCCATTATTCTGCATATATACATCCTGTGTTGAACTTGCACTTGGAGCGAATCTGGAATAATTCTCTACAGCGATATCATAGAGTTTCGGAATCTTATCAACGAATGGTAAGATTGTGAATAACTGTCTTACAACTGTTTCTGGAATATTTACATACATAAGTTTGCAGCATTCCATAACATTTTTAAAATCTTTTACAATCTGTTCTACTTTCTCATGAGTAAGATCATCTGGATTTAATCTTGCTCCACAGATTGTACACACCACGTCACCGGTGCCATCTTTAGTTTCTGCAATAGAGAACTTGTTTGTCCCAGGATATTTATGAGTACAAAGACCTCTATTAATTTCCTGGCTAGTTACTTTCAGTGAGAACATAGCATCAGATTTAGTTAATTCTGCAGCTTCATCTTTTGTAAGCGGCTGAGTAAATTTGATGTTCTGTGGCTGTACTCCATTGAAAGTCTGGCCTGCTACTGGGTTAACAAAAGTGTTGTAAAAATTAGACATAAGTTTGTCCTCCTTAAATTTATTATTCTTTTTTGTGAAACTACAATTATGAATTAGTTTCATCTTTTTTATTTTATTACGTCTACTACCTTTGTAGTTGGCGTAATACGTACAAGCACTAACTTGACTTATTAGTGCTTGTAAATATTCATTGATTTGTTTTAAATTTTTATTTTACTTTTTAGCGTATCCTAATCCTACTCCAGCGTAGGTTCTAGAATATCTGGTCTTATAAGCTTCTTTAGATACTTCACGAGCATATTTATACTCGTCATCAGTCATCTTACTCCTAAGACTCTCAATATAATCTGTGTAGGTAGCTTTGTCTGGATATAATGTGATTTCTTGAATCGTATCATACTCAATAAACAAAACTTCTATTGGTGCCAAGTCTGCTCCATTTGGTTCTATATTTACTCTGTGAATCTCTAACAATTCTTCATCGTCATTCCAAATAAGAGTATTTCTTTCTCGACAACCACCATAGTATAACCTCTGATTATCAGCTGTTACCATTATCGGGAACCCTTTGAACTTCTCCCGAATCATTATAACGTGTTCTTTTGTCATTATTATTCCTCCTGGCATTATCGACCACAATGAAGGTATAATTCATACCTTTATTATATTGTAATACCTTTTGAGTCATAATAAACAAAGTATCAATAATAGGCTGTGCTATTATTTTACCAGGTTCACATCTATTGACATAATTAAATACATTATATAATCCTTCATATAATATATTGTATGCAATCTGAGCCTGATTATGAATCTGATATACATTTAAATATTCAACTGGTGGAGCTTCTGTTAAAGTTGAGAAATAATTATTCAAGCCTACGGCTGTCATATTATTATATACCCAATTTTCATAACAAGCATTCATCAATTGAGATACAAACATTGGATCTGCATAATATCGTAAATACTTAAGATTTGTATAATCGATATTAGCATATGCCATATCCTTGAGAATTCTTCCAGCTTCTTTTTTGATATCTTCAATCGTCATTTTACTCATGAAGTCTTCTCCAAATTGCTGAAGTCTAAGATCAAACCAATTAGGTCTTTTCTTTTTGTTGTTTTTTGAGTTATTGTGTTTTCCCAATGACCTCACCCTTTCTTACACTTCACCGCCATCTACAGCGTTTGTTTGATCATATGGAATATTCTGTTCACCCTGTCCATATCTTACTTCTTCGGAGTCTGATGTATTAGATTCTGGAGATTCAATAGAGATATAATCATCAATATTAAATCCTGATTTATCTATAATCTGACCTCTTGCGATTACATCTTTCATAAACTTATGAATAGGTTTAGAATCTGTAATCTTCATTTTCATTGTATCTACAGCAATGAAACTTTCTTCAATGATCAATGGATGATTTGTTTCAAAAGAATCGATTATTAAATCTTTGATACGATTATATACTGCTTCTCTTCCTTTGATAAATTCCCATTTCTGATTGAAATCGCCATCGTCCTCTGACACATCATATGTGAGTAAGAGTAGATAGATTTTTGCTGCACCAGAGTCGGCTTCCTTAACACTGGTTCCTTCCGGTACATGATACATTGGTGATGATGAATTAATAGTTACATCCATCTTTTGTTCCTCCTTTTTATTTTTTTTATATTTGTACATCCTTTCTACCTTGGATGCACAAATATAATATACAATAATACTAAATATTAAAAGAAACTTTTTCTATTAGGAATGACAAATATTAACTGTTTAGAGAATCTAGTAGCCCCTGTATAATCGAGGTTTTTCTGTAATTGTCTATCAGGGAACATGTCTTGAATATAAATACCTACTGGATATTGTGCCCCTTGAGCTAAATGTGAAGTTATAGCGTATGCATATTCAAACTTTTCTCCTCGACTATATTTAGAACTCTTTAAGAAGTTTCTTTGATCGTACGGAGCAGTAAAATATTCATAGTCGCATTTTAATCCGCCAAAATAAGCATCCAATAGATCTGGTTTAAAATCTATATCAAATGTTTTTCCATCAAATTGAGATGGATCTAATTTATTTATTACAGTACCGATTAATCCATTTGCTAAACTTATACCAGCAACTTCTGTGTACCAATTATTTTTTCTACATATAAGTTTTTCTCCAAGAAGCGGTAACCTCGAATGAATACCTAGAATATTATGTCTAACGTAATTATTATAATATTCTCTGGTTCTATTAGTACCACATACTATTATATTAGAATATCTTATCATGTCATCTGTAAGATCTTTTCGTTCTACTACAATAGCATCTCCATAATACCCTGCAGACAATGGAAGACCTTCAGAAACTAGATCAGCTATCTGTAAAATAGCTGATCCTTTTCCTTGCCTAACTATCTCTGTTAATAGGTCTATATTATTAATATCTTCGTCTCTTATATATGCTGGTTCATCTTTTACAGGTGGTAATTGTCTCCAATCTCCACATGCTATTATCTTTTTATTAGTTTTTTCTATATCAAATTTCATAGATAAAGGCGTAGTTCTAGCTTCATCTATAATAATAAGATCTATATCGGATAAGTCTCTTGGTATAAAAGTTATATCTACTTCTGGTACATTATATATAGGATTTATTACCGGTTTTCCATCCAACCCAATTCTAGGTCTTTCTAGTCTTTCATACATAGTCGAATGTATAGTCCTAGCACTATACAACCCTCTTGTTCTTAATACAATAGCTGCTTGACCTATATATGTCATTATAGCTATTCTACTTAAAGGTATATTAGATTCTCTAATAATCTCTTTTAAAACTTCAGTTTTGCCAGTACCTGCTTTACCAGCAAATTGATAAACTTGATTGCTACTACCATGAATATGATAATAAGCATTATTTAATACATTTCTCTGCTGTCTATTAAAGTCCATTGTTATTTCACCTTATCTTATATTTTTAAACTCAGGATAATCTAATCTTCTCAAAGCTTCAACTGATTGATCATTATTAGCAACTCTAAACATAGCTTCTATATATTTATATGAGTCATTATTATAATAATCAGTTATAATATCAGCATTAGAATTTCCTATAGTTAAATTGCTCTTTATTAAATTAGTGGTTTTATCTATCACTTGTCTATCTTCGTGATATAATCTATAATAAATACCATCTTCTATAGTACTTCTATTTAATACAAAATTTAATAAATTTTGCATCAAACGAACGTTGAAGATATCAAATTCGATATCTCCGTGGTGGATCATTGGATTTCCATGTAGAGTACTTCTTATATATCTTCCATTAAATTCAAATCTATTACAGGTATCTCCATTAATTAAATATCCGTCTTTTTCGACAGAAAATCCGATCGCCAACAACAAAAGGTCGGTGATCTCTAATTTTGATTCTTTAAATAATTTTTCCATTTTTTTAGTCATAACTTATAATTCCTCCCATTTATAACTTTACTATAATTACAATATAGTTAGAGGAGATGTAGAAATGAACGAAGTATCTAACTTTTACGACCAAACAGATTATAGATATACAGAAATCGCAGTATGCCTTGAAGAGACTAGTGGACCAACTGGGAAATTTGCGATACCGATTCTAACTCCTTTTATGAATACAGATTATGCGTCTAGTAATACAGAATATAATAGTTCTACAAAAAGTTTATTATCAGGTACACGTAAAGAATTAGAAATAAAAAACTGTAGTATATCTAATTACTTAGAATTAAGATTACCTGATATAGTTTTACACGAGATAGAATATCATAATCCGAATATTACAGTTAAAAAAGGAGAAAAATTCATAGCAGTATTTGTTGGTGGAGATGTAAACAAATGTAGACTGATATCGAGGTACTAAATTATGTTTAATGGAATAGATAAGCCGGAACGTACATATACTCTAGAAGATTTTATTGGTTTTAAAGCACAAGATAATATGACTTATTATAATTTTTCTATATTATCTAAATCAATATTAAAAGATGGAATTATGTATAGTAAAGATAATGTGATATATAATTATATTGATATACTCAGAGGAAAATCAAAAAAATTAAAATTAAGCGATAGTGAATATAATAAATATAGATTCAAACCAAAATTATTAGCATATGATTTATATGGATCTTCTGAATTATTTTTTGTAATAATGGCTATAAATGGAATATGTGATATAAAAGATTTTGATATGAAAAAATTTAGGATGCTTACCCCTAAGGACCTTAATTCGTTATTATCACAAATATATTCCGCTGAAATTAATTATATCGAATATAATAGACAAGAGGTAGGAGAAAAAAATATAGTTATATAAAAATAAAACCAGTAAGTGCATTACGCACTTACTGGTACACTTTCATCATGATAAATCAATTGCTTCAATTCTGGTACAACATGTATTTCCTTTTTATACTCAGGATGCATTGCCATATAGAAACAGTTACTTGGATCTTCATCTGCTGGCTGAGCACCATATACCGTCTCAGATTCTTCTGCATATTGTTGTAACTCTTGTTGCCTATTCTTAGCTACGTTCGTTCCAGGTATTATAGTAGGAGTTGCCTGTAAAGTTTCTTTATAAGCAGGAACTGGCGAATATAAATCTTCTACAAGTTTTATTCTACCCTGCATATATGGTATGCATACATATTCTAATTCTGTATATACTCTTCGTTTAATAATTTTAAATACCATATGTTCTTGCTCTTGATTTAATATTATCCCTAAATCTACATTATCCAACATAAGCATTGATTCGCCTATATTAGATTTTCCTAATAATCTCGTTAAATCTGAATTTGTCGTTCCAGCTTTACTATCAATAATTCTTGCACCATCTCTGTTAAGATGAGAGTCTGTTATAACTGGAATATCTTTAATAATTGCAAATGTCTTCATTTCATTTGCTACGTTTCCTAATTCCAGACGTACATCTGGCTGATTCTCTATTGATCTTAATCTCTTAATATGGTCTTGAAGTAATGCTATTACTTCATAACCCTCATCCTCTAAATCCTCAGTTAAAGTATAAAGATAAGATGTATCTTCTGATCTATTTGGTTTATACTTAACTATTATATCTATCGGAGAATCATCACTCAAATATAATTCTCCCTCTCTCTTTAACTTCTCTTCAACCTCTTCTACTGTGAAGTTCTTCATGGATTCTCCAGTACATAACTCAAACATACGCTGAATTGTTTCAGTTACACTGTTTTCCATTGTCAAATATACAATACACGGAATCTTGGTTGGATCCTTAGCTTTAAAATTTCTATTATATTTCTTCATCTGAATCGCTATATCCAACATAGACATGGATTTACCACCACCGGTAATTCCTAATAATAAATATAATCTTGTATTCTCAAAACCTCCACCAATCAACTTATTAAAACCTTGCATTCCAGTACATAGATACCTATAACTGCTGGTTATCTCTTCATGTATTTCTCTGATGGAGTTATCAAATAAATCTGGTCTTAAACTAAAAGTCTTCTCTAAAGACGAATCTCTTCTAGCTTGTCTAAACTTATTACAAAGATCAAAATTTTCAGCTTGTATCTGTGCTGATAATTCTGATATACGTGTAGAATCTGCTGTTAAAAATTGTGTATACAATTCTATCATTCTTTGAGCTGAATCGTATATAAACGTAGACGATAATGTATTGGATATGGTTTCATTGATCCATTCCATCTCCGGATTAGACAAATCCGTAAAATTTTCCATATCTATAATATCATCATCAATAATACCACCATTTATGTATTTTACTATTGCTATAGGATTAGATAGTCCTTTTACAATCTTTGCTTCCAATCCTCTCTTAATAAACGTAATCCTTTTTAACTTTTCTGGATCATTTGCATATTTAGACATGTCCAACATGTCCATTACATTTCTTAGATTTATATAATGTCCTCTTCTAATATTTCTATTTTCCGAAAGGACATAAGCACACATTAAATTTAAACTATGTATATCAAAAGATATAGGTAATTTTGTCTTGGTTTTGACATTTTTATGACTACCATTATATCTAACTCTATTTTTTAACTCCATATTATCTCGACCTTTTCTTTCTCTTAGATTGATTAATATATAGTTATACTATCAATCTTTTTATAAAAGATAATGCTTCCCAGATACACGTAAAAGTGTGTATCTGGGATAAAATTCTATCATCGACGAAAATATCTACGCCGTACATTCATCAAATAATTATTCAAGATTAATTCCGTTCGAGAATTTCTATATCTTGCAAAATTATAAACTTCTCCTGTATATTCAGGCTTAACTATTATGGTAGGACCATAATCTGCAATTATATTCATGAATATATAGATATCATAATTTTTGTAAGTTAACTCAAAATATTTAGTCCCATGAGAACTATTGAAGAATTCATAAAGACTTCTTTTATCAGATCCGATCAATACTAATTTTATATTATTATTTGAAGTAAAATCAAAAATATTGTTTATTGCTGCATGTACAAATGCATTTGTAATTACTTCATCATTTATATAAGATAAATTGAATAATGACCTATCTTTTCTATCTATATTAGAGTACGATATATTGTGTTTCTTACTTGGTAAATGCGCACCAAGTAAATATACTGTCTTAAAATTAGTATGGCTAGAAAGATACGATTTTAATTTATCAAAATCAATATTGTTTACTGGAACTAACGAGTATAATGTATTACCAAATGATAAAAACTGGGATTTGCTATATCTAATAGTCAATGATTCTGGACATCTTTCATTAATGGCATTTTTCTTATATATATCCTCTTCTTCCATCTTCCACGAAAATCTATTATACATAATACTCATAAATCGCGAAGGATCTGTTGCTTTAAGAGCAGTTTTTATTATGGTTTCCAAGCTTGCAACAAAATAATCTCCCATAAAATCACCCCTTATATATTAATGAAAAAACTCTACAAAATTAACACAATCTTTCCTAAAGCGATACTGCTCTTCACCATTTACAAATTTAACTCCATCAGGATCAGACTGAAATTGAATAGCATCATATTTTCTTAATTCTGGATTATCTAATACTATTTTCTTTAATGAATTCTTTTGATTTGTATCTATATGAAGAATAAGTCTTTTATTACAATGATTATAAATTATATTAGCATAAAAATTAAGGATTGGGATCAAGTCTACGATATCTACATGATACCCAATAACATGGACTTTCGTAATATTTGTCAACTTATTTAAACTATATAAATATTCTCCTAATTTTGAAACATTATTGTATTTCCAAATTAATTCAGTTTTAGAATTATCCTTGGTATATCTTCTCACTACATATTTAAGAGGAAATACAAAATCGTTTTTTAAAAAATATCTTTCCATTTCGGCATGATGCATCATAATTTATTTTCTCCTTTTATTATTCTTTTTATTCATACTGATTTTCTTTTTCACATGTCTGCTTCCATAATTGTCAGTAACGATATCATATGGATAGATTGTAACCTTTCCAGAATCATCAACTAATTCGTACTGTTCTCTATTTTTATGAAAATCGTATCTGAAGTATACTTTAGGTGTATTAGTAGCAATAAAAGTATTTAAGCATTTACATAAAGTTTCTGTGCAGGTATGTACAATAATCATAGCTTTAGATTTTACTGCTATTTCATTAAGCATGTCAAAAAGCTTAAATGTACATGTAGTAAAATCTAAGAATATATGGATCTTATTAATATTACCACCATTTAAAACTGTCTTGTTTCCTTTCAGAAACAAAGACAGATAATCGTATCCCTTACTTACGAAAATTAAGTTATGTGCTGATGTATAAATTCCTTCGTCTATTCTTTTCATTGCATTGATCTCCTTTTTATTGTATTATAAATTAACTGATTTGATTGTATAGTCTCTTTTTAAGATATTATCAGATCCTATAATTTCTGATGGATGCGTGTATGCAGTAATTGTAACTTTTTTGCTGCTATTGATAGAGAAATATCTATGTGTATCAAATCCGTTGGTTTCATGAACAAGTTTGATGAGATGATCTTTATCAATCTCATCTACGCATTTTTCAAGTTTCCAATATTCTATATGATCATACACAACAATTGTTGGAATTGATGAATAGATATTGGGATTGTGAAGTTTTTCAGATTCTTTATTTCTATATACAGCTTTTAAAGCTTCTTCAAAATCGTAAACATTTTCTTCTGATTTTACACGATTATGTCTTACAATCCAATGAATCTTATTAAAATTGGATCTAAATTCTCTCATTGTAAATAGAGCTAACCATTCTTCTCTACTCGGATAATGATCATTAACGATGATAGCATTACTTGTAAATAAATACGGTCTTTCTGTTATACTATCATCTTTCGTAATCTGAATATTGATCGGATATAATCTATCTCCATTTGCAGAATATTCTGCTTTAACTCTATTATCTTTATAGAAAACCACTGATTTGCTTTTGGTTTTCAATCTAGAATTAATAGTCTTTCCATAAATTAAATTGTGTTTTGGTACATCTGTTGTTCTCATAAATTTTCTCCTTTATTTTAAATTTATATAAAAATTTCATCTTTTTCTTTTTATCGCGTATTGTATCATTTGATCTGATATTATATTGCTTCTGTTTCTTTCTAAAAAAGCACAATATATAGATATAAGTTCATGAGGTCTAATATAATAATTGAGTATTCTTTTATGATAATTATAATATCTTATATTATGATTTCTGATAAAATCCTCGCTTAAAGAACTAATATCAATATTATCAGGTTCGTCTATTATCATTCTAATTTTTCTGTTTATTGTAGCGAAAAAATTAGATTGCTCTAATTTAAACACAAATTGATTTATACTCCTTGGTAATATATATGGAAACAAAACTTTTGATATATGCGGATGGTCCGATATATATAATGCCAACTCTACAAGATCCGGAATTGATATAGAATATATCGGGTTAGCAATTATAGCAGCATGTTTGTAGAGATATACTGTAGGCTCTTCGCGACGCATTTTTATTTTTGCGTTATCATAATCTGCCAATGACAATGCTTTATCTGCTTCCTTTCTTAAACTTACGAATTTCATAAATTATCCTCCTTTAATAAATCTATAATATCTTTACCAGATATATAAATACAGTTCAATTCACTATTAATGAATTGAGCTAATTTATCGTACGGTGTAGAAGTATTATCCAATATAAAATCATACTTCTCTATCAGCTTTTCATTCTCTAAAGCTTTTTGTCTTTCTATAGATTTCTTAATATCTATAAGAAAAGTTATATTACTATTTCCTCTATAATAAGATCTAATAACTTCTAGTTTAGTCTTATCTATATCATCTCTTATATCAACTCTAAGAAAATCTATATTTTCTTTTTCCTTTAATTCATTAATATAATTAATAATATCCTTAGGATCATTCTGTAATATAGTATCAATATCAATAGTTTTATATCTAAAAGAAACTATTTCTTGTAAATGAACGTAATAATTTCTTTTATCCATATCATATAATACTAATAAGAATCCTTTAGTTCCTTCTTCTCCATGCTTATATCTTAAAGCACTTCCAGTATAATAGAAGTCTGTATGAAAACATCCGCCAGTATGGACATGACCACTTATAATAGGTCCTAAGCAATATTGGAAATCTTCCATTGTAAATAATCTTCCTTGTCCTACTCTATCTCCATATACAGCTCCTTGTATAGTACCATGCATAAAACACATATCATACCACCCAGATTCAAATAGATACTGCCTATAAGTTTCTTCTGGCACTCCGTATAATTCTGGTATACATAATATACGTGCTCCTTTTACATATTGAAATTGAATAGTTTCTGCTATTCTGATATCAATATCCGGATCTTTCAAGTAATGATAAAACAATCTTAACTGATCGGCTTCATGTCCATCAGTTCCTTTTATTAATAATAAAGTGATTTTGTTATCTTTACATAATTGAACCAAATCTCCAATAAACATACTAGCATATAATATAGCATCTGTATTTGACATAAATTTTCTATCAAATATGTCACCATCTACAGATACGAGATCTAATGGAAGATCTCGTATTTTATCTATAAATTGCTCTCTTAATATTTCATAATGAGTTTTAGCAGGTATATTTTTTACAGTAAAATGTAAATCTGCTATATGTGCTTGTTTCAATATACCCCTAGAAGTTTTTCTTTCAAGTAATTCAAAATATTGTGTTTCTTCTTCATATTCATGATATATTGGGTTCATTTTATTCCTCCAATTCAAATATTTTGTATATTAATCCTTTCATTATTGTATGTAACGGAATATAATAGAACGCATTTACCGGATTTATTTTAGCACCATATAAATGATTTTCCGGTTTCCATCGTCTCAAGTACTGCATGAAATAATCAGTGTCTGGTTCAAATACTGGTATATTGGATAATGCACCTTCATATAATTTATATCCAGTATTTAATTTAATACGTATTTCTCCATTAATATGCTTATCTGGTACAGAAAACGTTATTTGTTCTTTTACATCAGTGAGGTCCAATTTCTGCTTGTATAGATTATACTCGTATTTTTCAATTGCTAATATATACAATCCATCATTATTATTTATACGACAGTCATACTGATTTAATCCAGTATTTATATGAATAATATTGGATTTTCCTTTTTCTGAAAGCTTATCTAAAATCCATTGATAATCTATAAAAGCCATCTTATGAAATACAAGTTTATCTCTAATCACTCTCTTTAATCTCATTTTATAAAATGGTAATTTAATCTTAGAAATGAATGTGTCTTTCATTTCTAATAATACGTAATTCTTATATAATTCTGCAAGTGTATTGGTCTCTTTCATTTTTATACCCTCCGATCTAATACTATCATCTCCAATATTTCAAACTCATTACCAAGTCATATATTGCATATATTATTATTAAAATTATTGCTTTTATTTCTAAGTAATAAATATCTTTAAAAGTAATTATTGTATAAGCTTTTGATAATAAATGCATAAGAATAATACCAGCTGCGATTTTCGTAATAAATTTCGCAATAGGCTTATTTATAAACAGATTGGGTATTTTGTGAATCAAATATAATATATCCATAGCACCTATCACGAATAATAAATTGACCATTATTGTCTGTCCTCCTTTTTGATCCATAAAATAATATGAATGCTACCCATTATCATTACTAATAAATATATCACAAGTAAGACTAATTCTATGGAACTCATATCCATAGAATTAGTCCAATATAATAAAGTTATAATTATGAATGATAATACGCAAAATAAACTACTTCTTACATAAATTCTCCTAAGTTTATTATGATCGCTGTTATATAAAACGTCCATAATCAATAATCCAAGTATAGCAATACTAATAATAAACCAGTTATTCATGATAATTTAACTCCTTTTATAAAATTATTTTAAAATATCCATAATAATACGTAATAATATATACGTTGGTATTGTGATATTCTGAAACAGATCTATATCATCTATATTAATTAATGTGTATAATACGCTAAGTATAGATATTGTAGCCACTATACAACATGTGCTATATTTAATCGAAACTCTGAAAGGTTCAGTAGATATTTTGTGTAGTATGGCGATATATGTAATTATACATCCTACCAATACTATTATGAATAATGGATGTAATTGACATAATTTATCGTAAATAAACATATTTATCTCCTTATTCTTTCAATCCAAATTTTATAGTATACACGTATATCGTATACATCACAATAGATATCATATACTCTTTATCACCACTAAGTATATCATATGCTGTGACTATAAGTATGAATAATCCGAATACAAGAAATATATCTAATAGTACTATCGGTTCTTTTTTGGTTCTACGGGCACATTTGATATCTTCGGCAACACAATACTTATAGATATAAAGATCCCAACCAAATATAAAACAAGCTATTATTTTTATAATCTCTTCATTCATATTCAATTCCTCAACGCAAACATAATTAATTTTATAGTCATATTTACTACAAAATAAATTGTTAGATATTTTAATGTATTTTTCATATTTACTCCTTTAGACTTATATGATCGAAAGTATATTGTACTCTCATCACATAGTAATATGTATGGACCAATGATAAGAAAGCTTCTTCGCATTGATCTATAAATTCTACAGCTTCTTCTTTATTGAAATAAAATCCTATTTCTTTAAAGTCTGATGTATTCTTGTCAAGCATTAATATAATGCAACCACCATCTATATCAATTCCTTCTACTTCTTTAAGAAGATACTTATATGCTGATAATTGCATAAAATGCTTGTAGTTAGACATTTTGCTAGTCTTAAAATCTACTAAATAAACTTTACCGTTTATCTTTATAAGTAGATCTAATGTACCGCCAAAATATTTACATACTAACGACTTCTCAGCCATTAATATTTCTATATCTTGCGATGATATTATTTCCCACCATCTTAAGAATGCTTGAAAAGCATTCTTAGTTTTATTTCTTATATTAGTATCTAATAAAGTATTAAAATCAGGTAATGTACCATACATAATATAATTATGAATAAAATCATGTACGTATGTACCTATCGCTAATGCTTCATCTTGATATACTGTATGACTTTTTCTTTGAAATCTTCCTACTTTATTGGCCCATTCTAATAAGTATGGAGAACTTATCATATCCAATATATCATTCACCCTAGGTATAGGATGATCTTCGTACAAATAAGTTACTTTTGATGGGTCTATTACTAGACCCATATCAAAAGGTATTACATCATTTACCATATCGTTTCTCCTTATAATCTAAATACTTTATACAAATAATTTTCTTTAATCTAGAATTATAATCTGGATTATTCAAAACTATGTTTCCAAAGCGTTTATACTTAATAGCTTCAAATTGCTTCTTGAATTCTCTAAGAGTATGTGTATCTAATTCAATAGTAAAATGTACGATATCCCGTGAGTTAATCTTTTGCTCTGGTGATAAATCTCCACCATGCTCGAATATATCTAGCATCTCTTTTTCTGATTTAGAGGTAATACAAGTGTCTCCGTTATTATAAACTTCAATTATTTGCCATTTGGTTTTGAATTCTGTATCGCGTTTTTCGTTTAAACCTAAAACTTCAGGTAAGCATTTCTCACAATAATACTCTGGTGCCGCGTCGCTTCTTCTTTTTATGGTTATAGGTTGACTGTCTAAGCATTTTTCCTTTTTGCATTTATCACAAATGCATCTAAATTTCACTACTGATGTTACTCCCATTTTGTTTTCCTCCTTAAAATGTATTATAAGTTAACTTTTACGTTATTATAATATACCATTTATATCAAAGTTAAAATCCATGTATATTTATAACCCGTAACATACCATTAAAATGAGCCTAATAAGGAGGGTTAAGACCATATGGGTGCTGAAACTAGAAATTATGGCAACACTTATTTTTACTCAAAAGGTAAATATGAAGAGGCCGTTTATAAGTTTATTATGTCCGCAGAACGTGTTGATAAAAACGACAAATCATTTGAAGATATTAGATATGAGGTAAAAAGGCGTCAGATTTATAAATCAATCGTAAACGTACTCGACAATCAAAATATATTATTATTATACAATGAGAATGGTCCATTACCAAGATCTTTCAAAATATTCACTTGTAAAGATCCTAAATCTGGTGATGGCAAAAAGAAAGTATTTATTGATGTAACTGGTATTATCTCACAAGTAGATGGTGCATATACTATCAAGTCTAGATCTGTAGATACTTTTATAGCTTATCTTATCGCTGCTATGATAGAGGCGATATATTATACAGATCCAAATAAATTAGTTAATAAGAATGATATCATTGTATCTGGTGGAAAATGTTTTGCTAAATTAGTATTCTATATTATTGATTATTTAAGAATTGGTAACGTAGAAAAAGTTAGAGAAAAAACTTTATATTTAGCATCTAGATATTATGAAGAATGCTTATTAGGAAAATCAGGAGAAACAGTAGAAAATAGAGCAAAGAATTTGTCTGGATTAACTAAAAGAGAAATCGATGTATTAAATCTTTACATCGATCCCGATTCTTTTAAGAATATTGATACATTTATATGCACATTATCTAAAGCCTTAAAAGATGATAGATTAAATACAACTATCTTCTTCGAAAAATGGAGATGGTTATTCGGAGCATCTACGGCATTTGCTACAGAATTATTTACCGTATTTGCTAAAATGATTACTGATGTTTATGTAGCTACTTACATTAATAATCAGAAGACTATTGAAAATGTAACTAAACCGACATATATCGAATTTAGTAAAGCTTTATTGCAGATAGGGAGTGAGTTATTTTGATTAATGTAAAAGACATAAAGTCTCTTAAGAATCAATCTTTATATCCTACCAGTAATGAAAAATATGTTTTGACTAAAAGATCAGAGAGAATAGTAAGAAGCCCAGAGTATAAAATTCTGGGCTTTTTGCATAATTTTTGTTATTCTTTTTCTAATTACTATGTGACTAGAAGCAATTTAGATGGTGTAATATTATCCAAAGCTTATATAGGCGATATAGAATATGGAGCTTTTAATGAAAACGTAGATTTCTTTTATTTATATAAAAATAAAAAATTTTATAAAGTTGATAAGAATCTTAATATAGAATGGGAAATAGAAACAGATGACTATATAAGAAATATTACAGAAGATTCAAATGGACATGCTTTTATAGTATATAAAAATAGCCGTATTATTCATGAATATCTTCCCGATAGTTCTAGATTAAGATCATTCAGAGATAGTGATGATGTCACTAATAAAACAAGAATATTTAAAGCCTTTGTAAATAAAGGTAGAACCGAGATGTATACTATAGGTTCTATATTTGTAAAAACAGATAAACCTTTTGTATCATCCACAAAGCAGTCTTTACTCATTACAGAAGAAGGCAAATTCCTTATGGATGAGAAAGATAATCCTATAATTATATCTGTATTAGTTAATCAGATTAATACTGACTATATGGCTCAGTATGCTGAAACTTTTATAGATACTTATGATCTAATTACAGGATTGAGATCTTCGCATAAAATATTATCTAAAGATTATGGTGTTAAATCTACCGATCCTTATTATAATTTCGATAATATTTATGTAAACGGAAATAATATTTATATATACTCTAATGAGTATATACAAAAAGTCAATAAATCAATGGTTAATATATGGAAGCATTATTTTGGTTATAATGCTGCTACTAAAAGATATAATCAATTAGGTCATATAGAATATGATGATAACGATTACAATGAATCATTATATTTCTTAGAAGACTTATACGAAACAGATGGACACGCCTTTGGTAAATTAACTACTAAAGGCGATCTTATTTGGAAAATAGGTTTTGATAAGAGTATAGTAGACTCTAAATTTTCTTTTGGTATATATAAAGGGAATATGTTTACTTCTCATAAATCCATCATAAATGTAGTAGATAACTATTATCTCGCAGTAAATAACTATAATACTGTATTTGAAACTAGAGATAATAAGCTTATAAAAATTATAAGAAATAATGAAGATGAAATATATTCTAATGAATATTATGACAGTTATACATTATTAGCAGATGTAATTAAAAATACTGTACCTGAATATATTTCTAGACCATTATATATTAGAGGTAATGAGCCTCTTCTAAATGAAGATGGCGAACCTATACTCGTAGACGAGTATAATACTCATTATCTTGATCCAGAAAATTTTGATACTTTTGTATTAAAAGGATTAGAGGTTAGAGACACTCCTTATCCTAATGGAGCTATCGTAACTAAGCAGAATGGTTATATTATTCAAACTTTAAAGAAAAAAATAATTAGTACTCTTAAAGCAGTAAAACCGCCCAAAATAAACGAACCATCATCTTCTATTGCTATAGGACAAGCAAGAATAGGTTTAGCTAAAATGGGAGGATCTACAGAAAACGCTGTTAAAGATATAATATACTTTGCTGGTATAGGTATAGGTCGTATAGGTAAAGCCAAAATACTTAAAGATTATATTCCGCCAGAAGAGTATTTTGAATATACTTTTAATCTTTGTGGAGATAGACATATATTCAGAAATAATATTATCACAAAGAAAAAAGGATTGACTATATTAACTAAACGTACTGGAGCTTCTATAATGAAGAAAGTAAAGAATTATTACAAATTCATATTTAGAAGATTCCAAGATTTAGATATAGTATTAGAATTTATTAAGCAAAGTGGTATATTAAATACTAAATTACCTAAATTTGCAGATAAACTTATTCATCATACAAGACATATGATAGAAGATATGCAGACAGCCCATGTGCCAGTTTCATATGATTTGAAAGCACAAAAAATGTTTTCATATTATTTCGATTCTTGGGAAATGCCTATTAGAACTTTAAAAACCCAAGTGTATCTTTGTCACAATTTACCTTGGATGAGAAAGAGAGATTCAGATAGTATTTTCATTGATAGTATGGCTAATGTAATTAATAGTGAAATTATGAAACCATTTATCATGTTTATCGATGGAAAAGCTATCAAATGGTCTAATATGACTATAGTTCATAACTGGGAATATGATTATATTATTATTTCTAATATAGATCATGATATCTCATATAAATATGAAGTAAATAGCATTCTATTACCATGTCTTATTAGATATGGAGAGGATGAAAATGTACTTCCTATTGAATGTGAAAAATTCTTATTTGATACGAATGGTAGATACGTAAATAATCCAGAAGCAGATGGAATACGTGTAGAAATTATAGATCCTAATATTTCTGGAAATACTTATAAGTACGATATAAATACTAATTATATTCAATTAGAAGCTGATTATAATCAGATTTCTTCTGATAAGAATATATTGATATTCGAGGATAATAAATTTAATCCTACTAATATTGATTATCTTACATATCATGGAAAGAATATTTATACTTATAATAAAGATACATTTGCTTATATGAAAACTTTCTATTACATTAAAGCAAATGATACTAAGAATATATTAAATAAATTACCACATCAAACTCAGGTTGATAAAGATATTCAAACTAATATATTTGATGATAATAGCAATGGTTATCTTGATAATTTCCGTAATAACAATTTTGATTATTCTTATAATAAGAGATATTCTTATAACGAGAATGTATCAAGAGCTATTGAATATATTATGGGATATGATATGTCTTTACTTAATAAATACTACACAGATGAAGCTAATATCTGTTGTATGTGTTTCAGTGGTAAAGATATATTAGACAGAGTAAATGGTAATTACTTAGAAATGCCAAGAGATAGAAAATACGGATTAGATGATTATGTTGTAGTATATAAGAACGGTAAATTATATGAAAGATTTAGAGAGATAGAATATAAAGCTAGTATGTTTAAGATACCAGTGAACGGTTCTATTAATGAATCAGATACTATAGAAATCGTTCATTATAAACACGTAGAAAATATGTCTTATCCTACAAGATTAACTCATATGTCTCCAGAAGAGCAAAAAATATTAGGAAAGATTCCTGCTATAGATTATGCAAAATTAGATTTTGCTCAATTATACGAGAATAATTGGTATTATAGTAGAATTACTTCCGATGGATTACCTGTATATGATTATAAAAATTATCTTACAAGACATCTTAGATATGGAGATTTACTTATATTCGGAAATAATAAATCTGGATCTGAAAAGTATGACGATTTTATTAAAGATGATAATTATATACAATATCCTGTAAAATTTGTTTATAGGAATAATAAAGATGAGTATAATAGATATCAAGATACAGAGATAATAATAGAAGATAGATATTATAAATACAAAATGCTGAACTTTACTTCTAGCAGACAGTTTAGGCAAATGTATTATAACGTTTTCGAAGAACAATCTATATTTGATCTTGATCAATCTTTTAGATTCTGTCAGAATAAAAAGCAATACTTAGTATTCGTCAATGGAAAGAAATTAAACTTTAATGAGTTTGATTTATTGATTCCTAGAATGGATAAGTATACTATTTATACTATAAGAGCATTGACTGATTCAAATGGTAATGTAATACTTGTGAATGATAAACCATTAGAAGTATTAAATACTGAAGCAGAAGATATATATACAGAAACAGATAGAATGTCTATCAGAACAAATATTCCTTTAAACCAAGGGGATATTATAGATATATTATACGTACCAGATCCTTACGATGAAATTATTTTAAATAATTATATTCCTAATGAAAATGGCGTAGTAGAATTAGATAGAGAAATATTACAATATCCATTTAGTAAGGATTTATTCCTTATATATATGAATGGAAAGAAAGTATCTAACGATCTAATTGAAGATATATCAAAAAATAAAATCAGAATCAAATCTATATCAGACGATGATAAGATTAATATGAAAAATATCACTATATGTAAATATATAATTCCGGATAAAGTATTAAAAGAATTGTATAGTTATGGTGATGATTGGTCTGACTCTGTCGATAAATTAAATGATTCTGATTTCCATAAATTATTTGTAGATCTTAAGAAACTAGTATAAAAAATAAAGGAGTATATCTTTTTAGATATACTCCTTTATTATTAATTCACAGCGTCGTTTTGTAAAATGATTTAAGATCGCTCATCATTCTTGATAAAAGTTCAGATGTAAGCTTATCAGATAATTTGAACTTGAGTTTTGTCAATGTAGGTAAAGTATTTATTTGTAGTAATGCATCCATGTTGATACCATATTCATTAAGCTTATTTACGCAGTAATTTATATCGGTACTTTGTATTCTAATTACTTTTTTGCTATTTAAATCTATATGAATAATTAATGATACCATAGTATCTTCTAATGATGAAAATATCATAGTAACTCTAGATTGTTTCTCTGCAAATTCGTGATATGCAAATTTTTTATCATTAGATATAAATAAATATGTTTCAGTTTCATCTGTATTAGTTTTATAAAATTTGAAATTATTATTTTTCTTAAAAGCATCATCAACATCTACTATCTGTTCTAATATTTTAAGCCTGCATTTAGATTCATCTAAAAATATTTGCAAAAGTTCAACTATAATACTGGTTACAAAGAATATTATAAATAAAATATCAATAGCCATAATTAAAGCATATGTGTTATTATCAAAATAATTAGTCATCATAATTTTCAAAATCTCCTTTTGAATAATAGTCTAAAATAGATATCGCTTTAAATAATTCATCATCTTCAGATTGTTCGGCATCTTCTGCTATTAACGATGATATTGTTTTTACTATATCTTTTCCAAAACGAACTATGTATGTATACATCATAATCTCACCAGAATATGGATATCCGTTAATACTATTGTTTTTACATGTTAATATCTCTTGATCTCTTGTATTTATAACTACATCATATACATTTTTGATAATTCTATCAGCATTCAATATTACGTGCAATTCTGTAAATGTTTCAGATTCGATCGGTATATGTCGCGATGCTGAATAAATATGTACAGTTTTGGTGTTTAAATATATCTCCAAACTACAACTATTATCACTTTTAATATATTTACCGTCTTTTCCGTATGTATTTACTAAATATATAAAGATATAAGTTATATATAAATACACCATATAATATTGAAAATCTTTTGGATAGTTATTTTGCCTATCGCATGAGATAGTTTTAACTGTATTAAACATTTCTAATTTATCTATCTTATTTCCAAATAAGCATATAGTACCTAAAAATACCCCCAGAATTATAATAATACGCATCATCACATACACCTCATATCATGTTCTATATCTAACAACTCTTTTCTAAGCTTACTTAAATTATTTCTAATTAATATTAAATAGCATGTATTGCTAGTATTACCCTTGGTTGCATTCCAAGCACATGTAAATTTATCTATCGCATCTATATAATATTTTATATGATTTTCCTGAAAACTGATAGATTTATTAAATGTGCACCAATGGTATAATCCATCTACCCCTTTAAATCTAAAAGTATTATGATCTTCTGATATTTTCAATAAAGACTTATCAAGTGAAATCCCATTATCTCTCTCCATAAGATAAAAGCCATAGAATTCGTCTTTCGTTTTATTTAAAGTATCATATATGCATTCTTTTGTTTTGTAATATTTTTCGTTTATCTCTTTACTTTTCTTATATTTTTGAACATATACAATCGGTAATGTTACTAACCACCCTATTTCTACAAGTAATGAAAATATAGAAAATGCTAAATACACATTATTAGATACACTTCCTCTTTGATACTTACATACTATACAAATTAGATCTCCGAAAAAAGCTACGAACGAACACATTAAACCGAAAAATAATATGCCATCTTTATCCATTTTATAATCTTCCTTTCTTGAAAATAATAATCCGGTATGAATTACCATACCGGATTATATATTATTCTTCATCTACGCTTTCAAATTCTTTAATACTATTAAATATTGCTTCGTAGTCTCCCTCAATAATACAAATAGGAGAGTCTTTTACTTTAGCTTTATCAAGTACACTTTTATATGAAGCTATAAGCGTATCTCTTGTGTATTTAGTGGATCCAAAGTATGTTTCAAATAATGGATTATTACCTTTAGTTCTAGCTTCACAAATATACTCTTTAGAAATACATCTATTATTAGATACAAGATTATTGACGTTTTTGTAAGATATTGCAAATGTTTTGTATCTATTTCGAATAACGTTTCTAAATATGTAACCTGCATTATCAATATCTTCTAAGCATAATACGGCATCTTGCATTCTTAAATAATCGCCTAATAATAGATGATACATATTATCAGATTCCATACAGATATTTACAAAATTAAGAGCATCTAATACGGATTTCTGATAGTCATCATTTTCTGATATATAAATTAATCTAGGTATAATAATATTATCATTATATAAAGATTTTACATTAGTTACATAAGTTCCATTTACAAATTCCGTATTAAAGAAATAATACGGATATTTATTGGCAAACATTTTCGGAGTAATATCTGAATGATTTACAATGTTTACTGTATATATATTGCACATTGCTAATCTTTCTTCTGATATCATTTTATGTTTTTCTTTCATAGTTTCTATGATATCATCAGGAAGATTATATATTCTTTTCAATACTACAAACTGGTTTGATGGATTGAATTGCACAAAGCAAGAAGAATTCTCGAATGTAATGATTCCCTCTTCTTCATTAAATTCATATCTCTTAACTTTATCTACATCTCCACCGCCAATACAAATATATGTATTTAAAATTCTTTCATCTGGGTTTAAAAATTCTGATCCTCCAATTGGGTCTTCTAAACATAAGTACTGCTTATTTTCGATTGCTTTAATAATATCTTTATTATTCATGATTCAACCTCCATTGATGTATATACAACTCTTGGTCCTAATGGTATACAGCGTTCATATAATTCTGGTTTATCTATATCAATTCCAAAAGTTTCTCCCCATTTACCAAAATTAGCTCTTGCTTTTATTTTTACATACTTTTTGGTATACCATTTGATAGCTTCATTTTCATTTAAAAATAATTTTGCTCCCGATATTTCGGTACTGACAGATTCGACCCCTCTCGCATAATATATCGCTCCACTATTACCGACATAACCGATAACGTATCTTTTGTCAACTGTACACATATTAATCCTCCTTTTCAATTTCGATGAAATATGGTTTATCTACATTTATTCCAAACTCCTTTTTCCATCTATAAATATTAGATCTAGCTTTTAATTCTGGATAGCGCATTGTATAATACTCTGTAGCTTCTCGCATATTCCCGAAACTCATAGCATGATCAGTAGTTATAGTGCACGGGCTTGAATAATCTCTTGTGGTTAAGTAATTGCTTTTTCCACTAATTTTGTTCTTAAATGCTATTACTATCATAAGTTTTCTCCTTTTTAATTATTTTTTCATAATTATAATATATAACTTATTTAGTTATTCGATCTTTAGAATCCATCAATAATAATTGATTATTGAAATACTCTAAATCCATGTAAATAGTTATATTTACCTTATTCTCTATAACTGGAGAATTTATTATAATCTTGTATTTTTCCCAATCTATTTTTATATCAGATTCCTTATGTACGTTATAAATTTTTATATTTAAAAATATAGAAGGAGATAATCCACTTTCGACATGGTTATGTAATACTTTTAATAGTTTACTTTCTGACAATAATTCTTCAAATTCTATTACCTTCTCTTCATCTTTATCGAAGTAATAATCTGTAGTTATATATTGTCTCCAATTATGTTCATCTACATCTGGCGGATCTATATTATCAAAGTCAAAACTATATAATCTTAATAAAGAATTTCTTTCTTCGAATTCTTTCTTTAAAGTTTTATTGGTATAATAGTAATAAAATGCTGGTGCCGGAAAGTGTAATGTACATTGCATTTCTAAATGAAAGTTTTCATTATTCATTCCAACTTGTTCACCATCATCCTTCTCTATATTCTCCAAATTGTATATTCTCACGAACGTATCTTTCATTCTAATGAAAAATTCACTATTACCGTTAGCACTCCTAAACTTATAAAGAAATGGTATATGTGAATGAGAATTTAAGTATTTCATAAATCCACATATATTTACTATTCTAGGTCTATTATGACAATCATTAACAATTTCGAATCCTGTATCTTTGGCAATATTCAGCATTATTTCGTATGGTACATGAATATCCATATTAATGTATTTACCAGTAGTACATCCAGATCTAAATGCTAATCTCATATACTCTAATAAATCTAATTGTAATGATCTCGTATCTACTCTTATTTTAAATACAAAATTCATCTCTATCTGTTTCATTCTTATTCCTAAGAATTGATTATTCTCATAATCTTGTAAAAATCCAGTATTGAAAAATTTAGTTCTTCTTGTAAGAACCTCTCTACCACCTTCAAATAAATCTACATGATCTCTATCATATTCAGTATTTATTGTAGGTTGTATAGCAAGCATAGGTGTTTCTTTTACTATAGGCATATTCTGATTAAATTCTTTAAAATCATCAAATATATATTTTCCATCTACATATACCGATTTAAAGAATCCTTCTTCAAATTGAGATAAAAACCAATATCTCATAAATTCTACAGCTAATCCATAACTATGAGCTATAGAAGGAATAGATATGTTTCTTTTTAAGGCAATATCATTAAAATAAGTATTGTCATCTGTTCTTAATATCATAATCTCACCCTTTCTGGTCAATTACATAATTGTTTCAGAAGGCAAAAAATAAAGGACTAGAGTCATCGCTCTAGTCCTTTTATAATTATTTTGATTTGAGTATTGGAGAATCCAAAGGTAATGGTTTCTCTGTTGTAAAATCTGCAGGATAAAATTCTTGAGAAGTAATATATTGATTATTCCTTCTATATTCATGTATACTGTATTTTAATTTTCTTCCGCTAATTTTATCATTTTCATTAAATTCTATACGAGTAATTTCCCTATACGTTTCATCTATTAATTCAGTATATGGGAAAATTGTATAGTCTCCATCTGTAATATCAGGATCTTCTACCGCCGTGATTATCCAGTTATCAATACAGAATGATAATGCTTCATATGTAGATAATCCTCCTATTACACAAAATGTAGCTGCAGGATTTCCGATTATAATCTGTTTAATTTGATCAAGATTATAGTATGCTACATTTGGTACTATATATGGACAATGTGTTTTATCATTAGTTAATACCAAATGAAATCTATTATCCAATGGAAAATATTCTTCATCAAATGTTTTTCTTCCTATAATCATATTTGGATATAATGTAGTAATTGTTTTAAACCTGTGCATATCTGATGGTAAATTATACATAAGCTTACCATCTTTAGACATTTCGCCATTTGGTCCGATACATACTAATGCTATTACTGTCGCTCTTTCCATAATTAATTTCTCCTTTTATTCTATATTATCTATGTCAAAAACTACTGTCGAATTTTTATATTTTTCTGGATAATGAAGATAGCTCTTAGTATTCAGATAATTTATGCATTTATCTTTGTCTTCGGTTAAAAACCTATATACTCTAGAAAATACAATTAGATCTGGATCTGGTTGAGAGTTTGGAGTAGGGATTGCACCAAAAAACATTAGCTGATTAATTAATGTGTCGTTGTATGTAGTTGTGAGTAATTTTAATATATTAGTTGTAAAATCAGCGTAATAATCGTAGAAATCAAATCTTCTATCATCTGTCAGTACAGTATCATATGTTAATTTTCTGAGCATCATATCAGGTCTAGGAGTATAAATATTATTAATATTTGAAAAAGAAGATATATTAAGATATAATAATTCTCCTCTTCTTGTCTCAAATTCGAAAATTAAACTTTTATACATCTCTGGAACCCAACGTATTCGATCTAATTGTTCTGTTTTTGGTGAGCTTAAGTAATAATCAAAATCATAGCGTCTGCGAACTTCGTCTAAATCAAAATAGTTCACACATTGTATATATAATTCGAAAAGTTTATTTATATTTTCGAATTTAATAGCATTTAACGGGTTATTTGTTAAAACCGGAATAGGCTTACCATTTATCAATATTGTCTCATTGCCAAAATATACAGGAAATACATCTGTATTGTCTTTATTTGCTTTTCCTTCAAAATACATTACATATTCTTTTTTATCGCTCATATTTATTTTCTCCTTTATAAAAGAAGAGTCTATAGATATATAACTATAGACTCTAAATTATTAGTTACTTTTACTCATTTTCTGTAACTGCACTAATTCATCTGCAGTATATAATTTTCTTCCTAACGATACAAATGTATTAGTATTAATTATGACATCTCGCTGATGATTCAACCTATTATCAAACGATCCATCATTCCTACTAATATACATACTCTTCGCAGGATTAAATACTCTATTTGCTGCACGATAAAATTCATCATTTATAATATACCAAATATTCAATGTATCACCGTCAAAGTCAGCACCCAATGATACAAGGACACCGAGAGGTAATTCCATAGTATAGGAATATGTTATACCTACACAATACATCTGTAATATAGATCCATAGTTAATGGTTGGGTTTCTATTAATAATAATAGGAATACCTTTCCCGCTCTTATGTTTCTTGATCATACTTTCAATGATTCTTACGATTAATGGATCTGTATTTATCTTTGCTGCATACCATCTATTGTATGCATCCTGAGAAGATAAATTATATGATTTCTTAAGAATATTGATAATGGAAGCATGTAATAATTCCACTAAAGAATTATAGCTAAGTAATACTTGATCGTTTCTTAATTTCGGATTAGATACAATTACACATCTACCTGTAAAGTTATATCTACCAGCAAATAAAGATCTAATTGTACCTTTCTTACCTTCACAAATTGTAACGATATTATCATATAATTTCATGAATTCTACTTGAATATCGTATAATAATTGTGCTGTAGGTTTAATCTTCTTATTAGAATTAAACTTAGATTTGGCAAAGTTTAATTCAGATACTAACTTATTAATCTTAGTATAAATAGCATTAGATTCTTCAAAATAGAATGATTCTTTATCTTCATTGAATGGTCTAAGCATTGTACTGAATACAGGAATAGATTGAGTAAATACTTTATCTCTATTCTCCATAATATTCTTATAATACTCGATTTTATTTGGAAATTTTGCTTTATAATAATCCATAATCTCATCAAACCTATTATGGAATTCTACCATACCAATTCCATAGAATGGTTGATCTTCGTTCTCGATTATATGGATATGTCCATCTTCATCAATCTGAGCATCATATTTGATAATACTATCTAATTCTGTTTTACCTATTAAGAATTCAATAGATTTAAATAGATTACAATGTATAACAAAAAAATCGTCAGATTGGATTACTATCCAACCTGTGTATCTGGGATTTGTTTCTACATTCTCTACTTTCTGTCCGCAGAATTTACATTTTAATCCAAGATTAATCTTGGATCTTGTCATTCCACATTTACATCTAAATGTATTCTGGAATTGATCTTGATCAGAAAGATTGTTTCCATATTTAGATGAAAATATAGAATGATCATCTTTAAGATCTTTTTTGATTCCATTTGTGGGAGATACAATAAATCCGTTACCAGATCTAATGTCTTGCACTCTCTCTTCGTCGAAATTGATTCTTTCCAATTCCGTTGTGAATATCCAGTCTGGATTATGCGGATATGAATAAGTAAAATCCAATCCAACCCTTCCATCTGGAAGTTTCTTTAGACATTTCATAATTATCTAACTCCTTTCTGTATAACGCTATAATAATATATCGTTATTTAAGTGTTTCAGATATAGTAAAAATGGACATATAGGATACCCCTATATGTCCGCATATTGCTCTAATGCATGTCTACATTATTTTTCTCTTTCCATACTTCAGCTCTTAATTTATTTACTATTTTCATTATATATCTTTCTTTAAAGAATCTTTTATTTATTTCTTTAATATATCCAGATTCTTTTAATAAATAAATAATCTGAGTATTGGAAATATAATGTTTAATACAATATCTTATATACTTTTCTAAAGCATCTTGTTTAGCATTTCTAAAAGTAAGTAAAGCGTTAGTTTCATCAGAGTTAGCCCACATTAAATTTTCTGGTCTGAAATTGCTGTAATCTCTATCCTTGATATATACTTGATTTCTCTCAAAAAACTTATCTGATCCATTTCTAGGAATATATGTAGTAGCAACTAATCTTGAAATCTTATATTCTTTTTCTATCGCGTATTTATCGTAATATACAATACCATCTATCATATTATATTTACAAACTTTTAGTTTTACGACTTTACCTTTATCAGAGTTGTACGATTTTAAAGGAGTATTACTTCCTTTCATATATACAACCCCATTAACCGTTATAGAATATGATTCAGCCAACGTATATTTGTCTGAATCTAAAACTAAAGGCATTTTTTGCATCATAATTATTTATCCTCCCATTCTCCGAATACTGTATCAAGTGGTATTTCAGTTAACTGCTCTGTGGAATCGTGGAAAGACTTCATTGATATATTTTTCAAAGTAGAAGGAATTTTAGATTCTGTTATACCAGCATTCTTTATACCTATTCTGTATAACATATTACCTGCACACTTATTACATATACCTGTCTTAGATTCACACATAGAAGCAAATCTGAACTTGACAACTTTATTTAAATAGTTATCTACATTTTCAGATGTCAATTCTACAAGCTTGCCTTTATCGACTATATAAGAATACATCCAAAATGATACATTCTTTTTGGTTAAATGAACTTCTACTGTATCTTTTGTATGACAATCTGATCCAGGAGCATCTAACGTGACATGCTGTAGTGTATATACAAATAACTTTTCCCAATAACCACCATCGGCAGTTTTTCTTGCTCGTTTAAATGGACCAGCAGCTAATGAGTTAGCTATCAATGAATATTCATCTGCTTTGATTCCGTCTATATAGTTGGATGTAGCAAATTTGTATTTCTGTTTAGCATAAGGATCAGGATCTTTAATAACTCCTTTTACAACGAATATATTCTTAAAGTTATTACCTACAGATCCTCTAGCACCAGAATTATATACATCCATAGACGGATCGTCTCCCATATAATCTAATGCATACTGTAATAATTCCTTCTCGACTTTATTACCTACAACTTCATCCCCTCTGTCTAATGCTTCTTTATTTTTTGCTAAAAGTTCTTCTTTCTTTTTCTTAATAGCATCACTACAAGTAAGCATTTTATCAGTATAATTAGGAGCAAGTATAGTTACATAAGGCATTATCTTTTGTGTCTTATTTAAATAATGCTTTAAATAATCAAGCTGTATTTTATCTTCCAATAAAGCATAAGATAATTTCTTATTAATATCTCCAAATAAATCATCATCTACAGACTTATTTATATAATGAAATAAATCGAATAATTCATTTTCAAAAAAGAATTTATTATATATAAATAAACCTACTGTAGTAGTAAATGAATTTTTGTTTTTCTTTTGCGGATTTGGACCGTAAGAATTTGCAGGAATAGTGACTATATCATACGGATTATATTTTCTTTTTCCATCAAATTCTCCAAAAGTCTCCATTATAAAAGATAGAGTTATATCTTCTTCTTTTAAATCAACCAGGGCTTTTATTTCATCTGGATTAGTGATCATTTTTGATTTACGTTTACTAGCCATATAATTATTTCCTTTCTTATAATACTAGTCTTAGATTACAGTATTGTTGAACTTAGGAAGAATTATAGAAAAAATAAAAAATAAATTAATCAGGCTTAGCCTGGACCCCTAGCTAATGCTAGAGGTCTTGGTTCTTCTTACTTACGAATTTTATTCATAAGCTTGAAGAACAATTTTTGGCCTGCCAGTGCTCCTCCGATGGAGCATGTATAAGTTCCTATAACACACATAAGAGTCTTGAAATTTTCATTGCAAGACTCTCTTCTTTTCTTTCTCTGATCTTTAGCTACGAGTTTATTGGTAAACTCATTCGCGAGATCAATCATGTCTTCACGAGTAAATGTTTCCTCGCGGAGAACATTGTCGTAACCGTCACTGACTGTTATAGTGACAGAATTATCACTATTGTTTTTGTATGTATTCTTTCTAGTTACGACTTTTGCTCTTGCGTTTTTAAGTTCTGCGTTATTGTTCATCATAAGTTACCTCTTTCTACCTAGTTGATGAGACTAGGATTTATTAGATTATTATTGTTTATCACTATAATATTATATAATCAAAAAATAAAGATATTACAAATACCCCATAGTGTAATATTACACTATGGGGTATATATTTCATTTGAATGTATAGATATTGTCTAATCTTTTAGCACATTCTTCTAAATTGCCATAGGCTCTCTGTCCTTCAAACTGAGATTTAAATATAGTCAAGAATTCATTTATTCTTCTTCTTGTACCTGCTACTTTGTTCCAGAAATTATCTCTTTCTTTATCATCGATCATCCATTTTTCTGGACTTTTAACATAAGCAAATCTCATCGCAATATGCTCATTTTCTATATCGTATACTTTCTGGCAATATTCTTTTACTATCTTCAGGAAATCGTTTACATCTGCATATTGACAATCATATTGATACACTTTGTCGAATATATCATCATCTACAACGAATAAATAATCATATACTTTTGTAAGCATAGTATCGTAGTCTTTATCTCTATTTCCTTTTACTTTGTATCTATAACTTGTTCTCCAGAGATTGTTTCTTGTAGATATAATACCAATAGCAATATTTCTATTCTCGTATTTTACATATACAAGTTTATCTAACTCTCTATTATATTCTCTATCGAATAATTCATGTACTCTTCTAATCTCTGTTTCAGGTGATCTGTATTTATCTTCTACAATCATCTTATCCATCACAGATACAATTTCTCTATCTACAAATTCTTTGCTAAGTTCAAATGTATAATAGTTAGACATTTTCACTACTCTGGCGAAGTCTTTATCAGACTCCGCCTTTTTTGTATAGAATACTTTAGTTTCTTTCTTGCCTGTTTTCATTTCTTGTTCTCCTTTTTAATTCTCACTTAATGGTATTAATATTTCACTACTTACAGATTTGGTATATAATTTATCGTTTCCTGGTTTCTTTATACTGATATCATATACAACTGCTAATTTTTCTGCATATGTACCAAGATTTAATATATTCTTTTCTGTAAGTCTTTTATAAGTTGAATCAACAACTCCAAAATCGCTAAATGCATATCCCCATAATTGGTAAAATTGATCAGTATATCCTTCTATACTGAATATATTGTAATATGAGTTATTGTCATCAATCCAAAATCCATCTTGATTAAGTCCATGATAAGTATCGTCCATAGTATCTTGTGTAATGCCATTAATCTGCGGACTAGTAGATTTTAATAATATATCGGCATGTACGTGATCAATGTATACCTGATATCCATCAGGTAGACCAAGAGTTTGAACTTCCATACCAATATTTTTGGAATCTGTAACTCTCCATTTACTAATATTATAACCTTTTACAGTATAATTACATTTTAATTTAAAATCTTCACCATTGATTTCTAATTCCTGCTCTAGTTTAGGTTTTTCTACATTGACGTTTATAGAATCCGTAGTAGTATCTTTTTCTATAGTTTCGGATTCACATCCGCTTAATGATAGTATTAATACTATCATTAAACACATCATAATTTTATTCAGTTTTTTCTTCAATTTTTGGTACCTCCAATTTATTAATAGAATTTAATTGTAAAGTAATTTTTACAATTTCTAATGTGTTGATATCTAAAACTTTATTTATTTTACGTGCCATTAATTCTTCAAAATTATCACCAAACCATTCTCTCGCATCTTCAATGCAACTGAATAGTTTAGCACACATTGGATTAGAGTGTAATATCATGCTGGTTATATATACATATTCACCAGTATCTTTTCTTTTACCCCTTATGACATATCTAGTTTCTCCTAAATTTATTCTACCCAATCTCATATTACCCCCTCAAATATTTAAATAATCGTAATGTATATCAAATTTAATATATCCTTCTTCACCAATATTATCAATTGAAAGTACATAATCATCTGCAGTTATTAAAGTTTTCTCTTGTTTCCCGGTGTGTATATAATGTCCAAAGACAATATCAGTTTCTCCGTCTATATCAGATAATACTTTTTCTATATCTAATAAACGATTTATACTTGCACTATAAGATGGATTAGTATCATCATTAGAAAATGTAATTATCTTTTCTTCTTCTGAGTATCTATAATCGTTTATAGGAGCAACTATAGAAGAATTGTATTCACCATTAAATTTAAGAGAATACATTACACTGTAATGTATTCTATCGTGTGTATCTAACGCTTTTATAATAGGTAATAACTCTTTTGCTTTCATATTAAATTTCCTCCAAAAATTCTTCAGTCTCTTCAAGTTTCATTTTACATATTTCAGGATGCTCGGTATCGAAGAAATGAATGAATGGTCTTTCTTTTTCATATTCTTTACTATACATCCAACCATATGTTTTCCAATATCTTTTTATATCATTTATGGTTTCCCATTTGGAATCTGATGAGTAAATACTAAAAAATCCATATTTTGCCGGATTTATAAAAACATATTCTTTCCCTATAATTTTATTTCCAATCTCGAAATAATCATCTTCTATTAGAACATTTGGTCTTCTTTTTACTCTTATTACATATCCTTCTTTTAATGTAGTACTCATATTAAATTTCCTCCATAATCTCTGTTGTTCTAGTAATTTGTATCTTTACAATTTGCGGATGATCGATATCAAAATACGTTCCTATTTCCTTCATAATCATAGAATATTGATCATCTTCAATCATAAAAGATTTCTTACAAAAATTCCATAAGTTTTTCAATTCATTTATAGACAAATTTTGGCAATCTGGTATATATGGATATTGTCCGAATTTGCCTAATCCTCGACGTGTAGGATTAAAATATAAATAATCTCCTTTCATTTCAAAATTGTCTTTTGGTAGTAAACATGCTCCTTTCTTTTTGAATCTTATAGCATAAGATTCAATAGTTGCTTTATCCATAAGTAATTCCTCCTTGTATTTTATTCACGATTATAATATACAAAAGAAATCCCATTTACCATTGGTAAATGGGATATAATTTTAATAATAAATTTGATATGTAATATCAATACCTTTAGTTAAATCTCTTAAAGATTCATTACTAAAGTTTAATTTAGTTAATGGTTGGATATCTTGATATACTGTATATCCATCAATAGTTTTCGGATATGCTGTAAGTAAGGATATTGTATTAACTTCGCAATTATTAATACCTGTAGTAGCTTCATAATAATCTCTAAAATCATATTTATTTACAGACATAGTAAGCTCTACATATGTTCTAACTTTCTGTTTATTTTCGGATGTATATACATTTTCATCTACTGGAGTTCCATCCATATATATAGACTTACATATAGGATCAGCGTCGAACGCTTTAAAGAAGTAGGCAACTCTGTCTAATTCTTTTAATTCTTTTCTACCAAAATATTTCCCTCTTAATTCATCATTAAGATCATTATCAGAAATACAATATCTAAATGGAATTAAATGATCTTTATCAATCCATTTAGTATAGTCTACATCATAAATTTGAGAACCTTCTGGTCCACAACCATCCGTACCCATAGCGAATAATATTACTATTTCATTCAATTTTTCTTCCGGAGTTAATGCTACAGTATTGTCAAGGTCTAATTCTTTATTGTAATTAGGTAGTTGTACAGGTAATTTAATACCAGGGAAATGCTTTTGTAATGTATAAAAAGATCCTGGTAATATTACTTTGTTCCATTTTTCGAATATAACGGTATTAGTAATAGGATCTCTGGCTATAACTCGACCTTCATGTTGTGCGAAATGTACTTCATCTTCATTTATTTGATAGCGAGGGATATCCTGAAACACTTTCTTTTTAATCATTATATTAAACCTCCATTTATTCGTGTCTACAATTATAATTATGTTTCAGGCTATAAATTCCTAGTATCGTAGAAAAAATAAAGATGGGTGAAATATTTCACCCATCTTTATACTACATTTTATTTTCTTTCAGGATGCATCATAGCATACTCATAATTTCTATTATATAATCTCACATTATCATATACAGAATTTGTCAACGTATCTATCTGTTTCTTTATTGGAGAAAATTTATAGAGCTTATACGTATTACGGTTTTTCTCCTGATATTCTCCATATTTTATAATAATTAAATTTACAGCAGCATTGAAGTCTTCTAATAATTTATCGACTTCATATTTATAAACACCTTCAAGATATTTTCTATCCGAATTATATAACGATAATCTTGTATTCATATAAACCAGATAAGAAAACTTTGAATTTGTCTCAATGGATAAGCTGTAGGATGTTGTTAAATCATCCTGTACAAATTCAACTCCAAATGTTTTATAAAAATTTGTTCTAAGAGTTGTTCTATAATTGATCTTTCTATTGATAGATCTTCTGTCATCGTCGGACAGATATTCTTCGTATTTATCAAGAAGCGGCTTAACTTTAGATAAGTCGTTATCGTTTACACTGTCAATAGTACAGATAATAGTGTCAACTACTTCTTTAATTTCTTTTTCTGTTGCTGGTACTTTTCCTTTTGATAAGATCTTCTGTTCACCCATTGTTTCTTTCCTCCTTAAATTTCCCTGTTTCGATGTAATATTTTACAATTTCAAAATCTCTTTCGTTTAAGATATTTCCTAAACAAGTAGATTTATCAAATTGCATTCCTGCTAATCCTACTAATTTTTTAATGGAATGGCATACTGTTATCACCTGCCATGTAGGTAGCTTAGTAAAACAAATTTCTTCATAGTCATTTATTATATTCAATAAAGTGCTACTATGAATAGAAATTTGTTTGATGGTACACATATCTGTCTTAGTTTCGATATGTTTTGACAGTATCTTTAATGTAAAAGATATATGTGTCATCAAATTAATATAAGCTACACAATTTTCTTTATATAATGAATTTAATTCATTATAATACTTATTGTACAACTTATCACAGATCTCTTTTATTTTGTTTGTATCGTTTGTCCATGCTAGATCTGCAAGAAGCATTATGTCATTTGACATTTATATTCTCCTTTCTTTTGTATTTTAATAGATATTCTTAATCATTCTGAATACTATCAATATTATAATATATTATTTTAATAATTTATTATTACATTCTGAGCTATTAAGAACCCCATATATCTATAGATATATGGGGTTTATTTTAATCTAAATATACATAGTCTTCTATCAAACAGCTATCTTTAAACGTAATTTTTGTATTGCTTCTCATATTATCAGCATTTCTTATATACTCTTCCCATTCGTATGTATGAATAAATGATTCTAATTTATCCTCTATACTTATAGTATCATCATATACGATGGTTATTAATAGATTAACTATCTTGTCAAATACAGGAATAAATTCGTTTGGTATAAACGGTTTGAACCAATAGATATCCATATACATTTTATCTTTAGGTACGCATTTACTCATATAAGTAATATGATTTAAGAAATGTTTAAAATCATCAGATTTAATATACTCAGGGAATTCTTCTGATACATTATAAATCATATCATCTATTACAGGTATTCTATTTTCATATATATCATCGAATATATACATATTATTTGTATGGATCAGATCTACTTTGTGGGACTTAAAAAACATTATTACTTCAAATAAGTATTCTTTAATATAATCTAATGACACAGTAGGTATATTCTGGAATATATATTTAAACTCATCTCTATCTATATATAAATATATATTTTCTGTAATATAATTTATATATTTAGATATCTCCAATTGTCTTTCACTTTTCTTAGTAATAGATTCACATTTCTTTATTATTGTATATAATGGAGCGCACTTATCTCCTAATACTTCTCTATAAGTTTTAGGAGGTTTTCCATTGTTTCCATATTTATTAAAGTATCCAAAATTGCATTTAGTTATGAATAATGCTTCATATAAATCGTGATATATATCCCACTCTCTTCTATTATTAGCATTATACATAGCTTCTTGTAAATATTTGTACACTTTCTTATTGGATCTATATACTTCTACTAATTGATCAAAAGATAATATAGTATTAGGATTTTTAAATCCACTTATTCCTACATCTTCTGGTGTTAATCCTTTATTAGCTAAATCAGAAGTTATTAATTCCATATTAGCTTCAAAATTAAAGCCTTTTATAGCTAACGCTTGCACTGGATCGTAGATAATATTATCTTGTGTTTCGTTATATAAATACATCAGACTATATAAGCATATCATTAAATCTACTAATTCAAATTCTGTTTTACTATTTAATTCTGGTACTTGTAGTTTTACCATAGTTAAATCTATATCAGAATACAGAATCATATTAATGAAATATGCTAATTGGAATGACATTTCTGCTACAGAATATATTGCTGATACTGATATATATTTAGTAATTCTAGCATTAAATATTCTTTCGGATATAGTATGCTTTACAAATTCTTTAGTATAAAATCCTTGCCAATATATATCTTCTCCAGCAATATCGTCATATTTCTTCCAATTTCTTTTATCTCTTACACATTCATCAAAACTACTATTCTCAAATGGCACTTTTAAGAAAGTTAATTCATAATTATTATCAACGTCATCTATATCATCTCCTGTTTTAGGATCTTCTATGACGTCATTTCTATATTCTCCATTTTCATCAAATAATGGTACTTTCATTAACCAATATTTGAATAATTGGATATTATCAAAACCGAATAATTTAGATATATCTATCAGGTTCTTATCACATGATTTATATTTAATTAATCTATTTAAATTCTTTACTAATCTTTTCTGATATTTTAATGGTATATCAGGGAAGAATTCTACACCACATGAATCGAATATATATTGTATAGTACGTAAATCAAATACATCTCTTCTTATGATATATTCTGGTGCTCTTATAATCATATCATCAAAAGCCTGTACTATAATCATTATCATCATTATTCTATCATAGTATTTATTTCTATATTTATATGCATCAGAATAAGAAGTTTGCAAAAAATAAACTCTATTTATTTCGAGTCTTTCCACAAACTTATTGTATACTTCAGTAGTTTCTACTGGAGGAATATATAATACTGAAAACTTTTGTGCTCTTCTAGCAAAATTAGGATCTATTTTCTTTTCTCCTAAATGCCATAAATACTTACATTTTAAATCACCGTTATCATCTAACGTATCTTTATACATTGATTTATATTTATCTATTATACCAAATGCTTCTAATATAAGTATTTGATCATTAGTCATTTTATGTATTGGATTTCCATCATTCTCAAAATTTACTGTTATAGTATCTAGATCTTCTCTAGTTAAATATATACCAGGATCTCCTACATTAGGTAATCCATTAAGCATTCTATAATAATTATTTAATTCTTCATAATTCTCTAAAAATCGATTTTTAGCTAACTCAGTCAATTGAGGTTTGATACTATCAGGAATAAGAGAATTGTCACGAGCATATGTAAGACAATCTCTACGGGATAGTGTTGGTATTCTTTTTAATAGTAATATGTCATATTTAAACATGGTAAAATTATAAGTACCTCTTATAATATTAGCATATATATCAGACTGTCTTAAAGATTCTACTGTTTCATTTTCATCAGCTCTTGTTTCATCCTTTAATATCAATCCATTCATCATTATCTGACATTGATATATGATCTCGTCTAATAGAGGATATTCAGACGCCTGTTTGCGAATTTCTTTGTCCATTGCATTATTCTCCTCTTCTCATAATATTACATAAATGTGCTAATCATATAAAAGAATCCACTATATCTAAGATATAGTGGATTAAAATATTTATAAATTAATGTAATGTGGCTCATTACGATTTAATTCCGTTTTGTTTACTTTATTAATATTTACGCCTTGTAAAGGTCTTAAGTTTCCCACATATTTTTCTATTATTGAAATATTTTTATTACAAAGAGCTATTTGTTTTGATACTAATTCAACAGGTTTAAGTGCATAAAATTTTATATTACTGGAAATATTAGTTATACTCATAGCGGCATTGATACGATTATTAGCTTTAGAATCTTCGCTATTTTTTTCATCCTCTTTTTCCCATTTTTTACATAACTTTTCCGCATTCTCCAATGTAGATAACACATTATCGTAATTTGATTTCGCCAATTTCAAAAGTTTTTCTGCTTCGTCTAAGTCTTTTTCTATATTTTCGAAATGTTTTTTATCAATATAATTGAGATCTACTGCTCTGTAATAATCTTTTTCATCAAAAGTTCTTTTACCTGGAACTAAGTTTTCAAAATTACCAATACCACTAAATTTAATTTTAAATTTTTTATGGTCTTCTTCAAATTCCTCATTAGAATTATAATTGTATTTGTCAACTTTATTTACAAACTCTGCAAATATACTTAAAGTATTTTTTGTTGTGTTTACCATTTCTTTACATAATCCTATGCCTCTTGGAGTTATATATTCATATGTAACGTCGACTTTAATTTTTTTACCTTTATCGAATCTCTTTCTTAAACGGGTATTTTTTATTTTCCCATTTTTGATTTTATTAAATAATTCTGGAATTTTCTTTGTAAATAAATCTTTAATAAATTCTATTATTTCTTTTAATTTACTAATCGCAAAACCCCATGCTTTTTTTGCAACAGATTTTACATCTTCTTGCACATATTGTGCTGATTCGAGAGCTATACTCAATATCTCTATTTGTCCTTGATCGTAGAGATAATCACTTTCTAATAAATAATCCATTTCTATATTCTCCTTTACAATAATCTATTAATTGATTGTGAAAAAATAAAATTATTTAATTATTAAAAATAAGGGGTAGAGAATATTCTCTACCCCTTATATATTATAGTCCTATTTTATTCATGGCCAATATAGCCATTTTGTTATATTTAGTACCGCCTTGATCTCTTCCTAAATAAGGAATGCCATCCATAGGTACATCGTATCTCAATGAGAAATAATCCATTATGTCTTTCTCGTTATTGTAGTTTTTGTCATTCTCACATCTAGCAACGTAAGAATTGACTACACCCACCTTCTCAGGTGTGTTCATTTGATCATAGTTGTCTTCGAGATTTATTTGTGAATCCCATAAATCTCCTATAGTTTTAATATTATTATTTTTAAATGAATAATTAGACATAATAATGTCCTCCTTTGTAATAATATTAATATAGCTATTCAACCATATCAATATAATAATATACAATTATATATTTCTTATTGTACACTTTTAGGGAGGATAAAAGCATCATAACCCAATATGGTTATGATGCTTCGTTCTGATTTGGCGTAGTGTTTATTTCGGTAGCATAAGATATTACTGCTAGTTGTATTTTTTCATATATTATGTCTTCTAATTTCTGATCATTATAAATATATTTTAGCTTCTGTAATTGCAATTGAGATATATTATTAAGAATTTTAGTTAATATATATTTTTCCATATTAGAAATATTTTCATCAGACATATATTGAATACCATTAGGTTCATTTACTATAATATGATATTTGCTGACTTCTTCAGTTATCATTAAATCTATAATATCAAAATCTTCTTTTTTAGGTTCTATAGTCATTTCTAATTTTAATAATTCTAAATCATTTTTCTGATGTAAAGAATTCGTTATGCTTACCATTAATATTAAAATTGTTATAGAAAAGCATAATATTATTGATAAAATTATAAGATATATGTAATCCATATTCTACCCTCCCGATTTATCGTATTTACAAATAATTAATATATTAATATGTAAAGTGAGGTTATAAAATATATGGACTACTTAATGGAAGCAGATATATACCGATATAATTGCGAAATAAATATATTAAGTGAAACTGCAATTTGCTATATAAACGAAGATAATAAACTTGAAAAAGTAGCACATATTATTGCAGAAAATCTAAAAAAGATCATAGAAAAAATAAAGGAATTTATTCGTGATGTGATAAAACCGAAAATAAAGAAAATCAAAGATAAAATAACAGAAATAAAGACTAAAAATATTGCTAAAAAATTTGAAAATAATAAAGAAATAAAAATAAGAAATATTGCTAATGCGTCATTCCGTGAATTAGATCCTAAATTAGAACCAGCTGTAACAGAATTATTAGAGAATGCTGATAATATAAGTAATACAATGGAACTATTTGTGAAAAAATTTACTTTTGCTAAAGATGAAAGTAATTTGCAAGAATATTTTACGAAATACCAAAATGACACACAAAAATTTCTCGAATTAAAGCATATAGATAAAAATGATGTAGAAAGCAATCCTTTTCCAATAGAAAAGTATAATAAAATAATAAAAATAAAATCTTTCAGTAAAACTGATTATGAAAAATATACTAAAGATCTCGAATCTATGAGTAAATTTTATGATAATATAAATAAAAAATATGATACATTTACAGAAAGATTAGATAACGTATATGGTATTATTCTCAAAAATAATAATAATACGGTACTTCCGACTAATATAGTAAATTTGATTATGGAACATATTAATATTAGTCGTAGATATATGGGAGTTGCAAGAAATATAATAGATAACAGAATATCGTGCGATGCAAATAATATTAAACTTATGGAATTATGTTTGGGAAAAGATGAAGCATAGATACTTAGTATCTATCTCAATTTATCATCTACAAATAATTAATATACAAAGTAAGTGAGGTTATAAAATATTATGGATTATATAATGGAAACAGAATTGCTTAATTATGAAACGCAAATAAATATGCTCAAAGAAGCAGCTTATAGTACTCGCATAGACGAATCTTTGATTACTGAGGAATTTTCTATCAAGAAAGCATGGGACTCTTTTGTAAAATGGCTTAAAGAAAAAGTAGGTCCGATAATTAAAAAATTATTCAATTGGGGTAAAGAAGTGGTATCTTCTGAAGAAAAGAAAGATGAAAAAGCAAAAGAAGATATAGATTTTATATTAAAATATCAAAACCAAATGAAAAATGCTTATGCCGGAAATGCCATAGAAAAGAAAAAAATATGTCTGTATGCGCTTGATGCGAACTCTGAAGAACCGGTAGTGGATATTGTAGTGAGAAATGATACTTCTCCAATAGATGTCCACATATTCGGACTTAAACGAAGTTCTTTCATATTGAAAACAATACTTGGAATGAGTAATGAAAAATTTGAAGAAGAAAAAAAAGAGCATATGAAAAAACAAGAAGAAATAAATAAATTGAAAATAAACGATATTGAAAAATGTTTTTACAAAAAAGAAATTAGGGATGACTGGTTGATCAACGATGCCTACTATATCACAAATTCTATGAAACGTATAGTCGAAGATAAAAATGGTATTAAAGACGCAGAGAAAAATCTCAGTGCAATAAATGATATATATTACTCCATGCAGAAAGAGGTAAATGATTTTGATAAAAAATATGGAGGCAGTCCAGATGAAGGGGTTAAAAATACTATAGCTTATGGAAATATGGTTGTTAAAGAAATTATCGATACGGGAACTGTTATTAGAACTTGTATCCAATTATACAAAAAAGATAAAGATCATCAATATATGTTTTTAAAACAAGTTAAAGCTTTAATGAAAGAAGCACTCGATAGAGGAGAATCTGTAGCTGTTCCTGATTTTGCATAATTTATACTCCTAACCTCTAATTAAGGAGGTTAGGAGTTCTATGGACGAAAATAAAGTAAATGAAATACCTGATATATATTTTGAATTTGACGAAACGCAAAACCCTATAGTATCTTCTCCTAATAGTGAATTTTCTATACAGTTTGAACAAACCAAAGAATCTTTGCTAGAGATAGATACTTATAAGAATTTTATATCAAATGCTGTTGCTCAGTTTAGGCATTCTAGATTCTATAAGCAATATAAATCATATTTAATAGATCTAGGTCTAAATAGATGTCAATACTTTCCTAATATTACAGTAGATTTATTAGGAGCTAATGGTATAGAAATGCATCATAATTTTTTAACTATTTATGATATAGCGCTTATGATATGTGAGCATGTATTAAATACAGAAGGCCATATTACTACATTTAAATTAATTCATCTATTGAAAGAAGAGCATTCTGAAAATAGAATACCCATAGTAATGCTTTCTAAAACAGTACATCAAATGTATCATAATAATGAAGAATTTGTTATACCTGCAAGTCAATGCTTTGGATTCTGGATGGAGTTATTATATAAGTATAGAAATGGTATTACTATCAATATAGCAAATAAAGTAATAAATTTCTTACAAGCTAGTCTAGAAGAAATAAAAGGTATAAATAGTTCTTCTAATTATGCTAATACTCTGTTACAATTAAGAGATCATGTATACAATTGGTCTATATATAATGAATATCTAGATAGAGCTAAAATAGGACAAATAGTATATTAAAAATATCCCATATACCAATTCGGTATATGGGATAAAATTTATGCGGCTTCAGAAGAAGATCCTGCTGCAATAGCTGACAAATATCCAGCTAAAGTGACTTTATACTTAATCACGAATTGAGCTGATGTGTTTATTATTTCGTTGCTTCTAGTAACATGCTTTCTGAAAAATTGCATATCGCTACCGAAAGCTCCGTACGCATGATAGCCTTTTCTTCCTTCCATTTTATGAATCTTATCGACGTATAATTGTACTTTTTGTCTAACTTTTGCTAATTCTTTGTCAGATTGGCTAATTATTTTTTCTAATCTATCTTGAATACTATCAATGTATTTTTTATTGGTATTAATAACCTGAATTATTTCTTTGTGAATTTTTCGTTTTCCTTCAGATAACTCTTGAATTGTGTAAGTTTCATCTTCTAGAAACGCTTTTGCTGGATTGTAATATTCAGCGTGCAATCCATACCTAACTGCAATTTCTCTTTCAGAGAATCGGTTTTCGCTTTTAGAAAACTTATCATAATTGTTTTTCTCAGGATTTTCAAAATCTAACGATTTAAATAATTTATCCATGCTATTAATGCAAGAAGATATAGCATGGATATTCTGTTGAGCAGATGCAAGAAATTCTCCAACTTTTTGCGTATTTATAGTCTTTACAGTACATCTTCCAGGTTTTGCATTCGTATCCGTTTTTGATACATTTCCTTTAGTTATTGGAATTATATCAGATTTAGTATCGGTATTATCATTGTCTGATCCTGATTTCTCTATTTCTTTGTCTTTCATTTCTATCTGTTTATTGAGATTCATAGTTATTCTCATGATATTACTTACTGTTTTGGTAGCTTTAGATTCGGCCTGTTCAGGGGTTGCTTTATCAATATTATCTGCAGCTTGTTCAGCTTTCTTTTCTGCAGATTCATATGCAGCATCTGCTACTTTGGATTTTCTAAAAACAAAATCTAATATCTTTTTCAAAAATCCTCTTGCGCTGTCGATCCATCCTAAAACAGTTTTACCTATATTCTTAATTTTTCTTTAATATTAGCTCCTTCGTTTACAAATTTATTTTCATCTATTCCGATGCATTCTAAAGAATACTCAAGCATATTCAATTGATTACATCCTTCATAGATATCGGCTTCTAATATATAATCCATATCATTATTCTCCTTTAAACTAAATTTTACAATATATATTAATATTATGCAACATACAGGAAAATCAAAACACATTTCTATAAAGTATAATATAAAAGGAGATTAAAAGATGGATTATATATTAGAAATGGACATATTAAACGAATCTGCACAATTTGATATGAGAAATACTATAATAGAATCTTTTGAATTAGAAGCTATTAGAGAGGGATTTTCTAGAAAATCATTAGCAAACTTTTTTAGAAAAGCCGTAGAAATGGTAACAGGATGGGCAAATACATTAAAAGCTTGGGCGACCAAAATATTCGGTCCCATTATAAATAAATATAAAAAATATAGAGCCGCAAATCTTAACAAAGCGTATCAATCAGGAAAAATGATCAAAGTAAATTGTCCTTACTACGAGGTAAAGGTTAAAATATTTAATGCTGCATTGGCAGAAGGAAATAATAATCAGAAAAATATTTTTGAAGGGATAAAATATATAGAATCCAACATAGATAAATTTCTGTCTAAAAAAATGAATGTTAATCTTGGTGATGAAAGAATTTGGAAAATGATAAAAACAGATAGGTCTCAGCTTCCAGCTCCGTTAAATAAAGCGAGTAAAATTGAAGATTTTATGACTAAATACAATTTTGGATATGTAGATAAGGAACTTGTTAATTTGATACTTCAAAATCAAAAAAACTTAGATATAATGAGTAAAAGTATTGATAATAATATAAAGCAAATATTACAATTATATGCAGGAATTAACGAAAGAGCAGAAAAATACGAAAATATGATGTCCAAAGACTCCGGGGAAGATATGCCAGGAGCAGCCGATGTTGTTCATTGCTATAATATACTGCTTAAAGGTACAGCATTAACTGGAAATATATTTAATTCCTTACGGACTATAGCAATGAGAGGAATTAATGAATATTGTAATGTAGTAAATAAAATTATGAAAGCAATTGGAGCTGATTCTCAACCAGCTAGCGCAGCAGCTGGAATGCAGTAAAAATAAAAATTATCTTTAAACACATTATACCCCATAAGCGAAATTGCTTATGGGGTATAAATGCTTTCATACACTTTAAAAAGGAGTTAACTTATGCAATTACCAAAGTACGTAACCGGTAAATTTTAACACAAGATGGAAATCAAAGCATCCTGTATTATTCTAAATGTTACAAAAGTTTTAATTTTTACATATATTTTACAGATTGTAAAACATTTAAGCTTTTTATTATATCATCATATAATCTTTTTGCAACTTCAGTTTTATCGGAAATGTAATCTTGATATATGTCTAACGTCTTTCTAAAGTATCTTGTAAGATCTGTTATCATATAAAGATTTTCATATGGGCATTGTTTCTTTAATCTTTTATCCATAGCAGTAACACTACTTCTCATTCTTTTTAATTGGTCTTTAGCAAATATTATGTTCTTGTCAGATAAAACAATATATTCGTTCATCTTTCTTTTAATAAGTGCTTCTTTAGAACTAAGGTCATCTGTTAATTCACTGTATGGGGTATAAGTATGAAGCTTAAACTGTTCATACATATATTTCAACGGAGCTTTTGGATAATTAGGATCTCTATCTAATCCAAGATCATCTTTCATAAATTTGTAATATAATTCAGTATTACGAAATTTATCTGCTGGTATTAAAATTTCTTTATCGAATCTATCTCTATATTCTTCATAATGAGTAATGTAAAATCCTAATTTAAGATAAGTAATATCTTTAGGCATTTCGAATCCTTCTGGTGGAAAGAAATTCTCTAAAGTATCTAAGTTACAGTTAAAAATATTATTTATAGAATTATCATTGTCCATATTTGGTAAGCTAATTGTAAAACTCATATTTTAATCCTCCAATTTAAATGTGCCTAATTCTTCTTTTTCTTTAGTAAGGGTAAATTTCACTAAAGTTATTTCATTATCAAGTTGATCTAAATATAATTTGTTATAATTAGATATAAAATCTAATATCGCATTTTTATATTTATCTATAAACCATAAAGCGTATTCTTTATTACAAAAACCATTTTTGATTATGAGTGAATATGATTCAGTTTTGAATATATTGAAATTAACTGTAAGTGTGTTGGTTTTGCTTATATCAAAAGCGTAACTCGGTGAAATATATAATGCTGAATTATAAGTTATATTTTTCAATTTTAATACATAAACTTCTCTGGTTTCCATAATTATATATTCCTTTCTAAACTGACATTTCAAAATGATCGAACTTTACATCTGGCATATCATTTGTGCATAACACTATACTTATCTTATTAGAAAGATGCCTAGTCGTAATAATGTCTTTATTTACTTTATTTATATATATCTTGATATTGTCTGAATATATGGTGTAATAATATATAGCTTCTGCCATATCATAAAATGAGTATTTTTCTATATCATTTTTATTTAAACACTTACCAATACCATGTGATAGAAATTTTAGTTTATTCCTTTTGAAAAATCTATCGTTTTTGCCTATATATACTATAGGTTCATTTCCGTCTTCATATGGCTCTATTTTTAAAAAGAATCCTTGGACATTGCTTGTTAATCCTCTCATCTTATCTCTCCTCTTCTTCATATTTAACTATTTTGATGCATTTATCAGCAAATTCTTTCGGATTCATTCCTGTAAATGCGGTTATTTCTTTTGCGAGGTACCATGTATAACTAGATATTCTGTGTCGAACTAAATCTTCGTTCGAACATAATTCAGCTTTAGTAATATCCTCAGTTAATCCATTACTAGAATCTATATAGTATTTGTCATTTATGCAAGCTACGTATTTCATATTATTTCTCCTTATTATCTAGATTTTTATATTTTATTATTTTGATACACTTATCTAAAAATGACTTATAAGTCATTCCAGATAATGCTTCAAATGCCTCACTATCTTTTATTACCATTTTCGTGATAAAAGATTTAGCCTCTTGCTCTGTATTAAATAAAAGAAATATACCTTTTTGATCTATTCTACTAAAATATTTAGCCTTATTTAAATAATATTCACCATTGATTTGTATTACATATTTATCGTCTTCGTGAATATTTACTTTTAACTTAGTAGCAAGGTTCGATTTAATATTTACATTAAAATCTACAGTTACTGGTATTATTTCAAGCAAAGATTCAGATTCAGTTTCTAATCTCTTTTTAAATTCATCATCTTTATTTAAAAACGTTAAGTGGTATTCGATATCATTTTTATTTGACATTATAGCGTTTTTAGTTTCTTCTAATGTATCAAACCCATAATCCAGAACTTGTTTATATAATTCTCTGTATTTTAATAATTTAAAATAGTGTCTATCGTTAGAAATGCATGATTTACCAATGTAATAATCAGTCCCAGATACTTTATCTGTATATCTGATTAAGTATTTCATATCTCTAATATCTATAGTATTCATATTATTTTATTCCTCCTAAACTATATTCCATTACATTTGCATATAACTCTCTCAATAAATTTCCATTATATGATATATCTAATAATTCAAGATTTTCTGGAGTATTGTTTAAATGATGTACACCATATCTATGATTATACATCACTATATCATACATAGACATATTATCAAAGTTTCTATAACAGTCGATGGACAATTGCTTATTTATATATTTTTTATAAGTATCACTTATATAATCAATAGCTGTTGGACCATCACCATTACTTATATACCATAAAGTATTACATATGATATCTAATATTCCATTCTTATGAAATTCCAATTTACTATCGTTAATACCTTTCACATCTATTATTTCAGTATTACTCTGTCTATCTAATCCATAATATATTTCCATATTTGCTAATTTTAAGAAAGAAGTATATGTGTTTTTATTAAGGAATCTTATATTTCCTATTGACGCACAAGTAGGTATCTTATTTATAACAAATATAGCATCGTTCTTGATACTTAAAATATCTTCTTCATTTAATTCATTCATTTCTAAAAAGCTTTTTCTAATTTCCGCAAGTCCTTCTTCAAATGCTCTATTAATTCTTTCATCTTTTAAAATATAGCCAATATGAACTTGTCTATACTCTCTAGACAAGTTCATTATTTTCGTATATTCTTCTTTATTTATTATCCCTTTATAAAGTAAAATATTTACATTACATTTTGAAATATCGTATTCCCTTATATAAGTATTAAATAAATACTTGATAGGTAATGTATAATTCTTTCTTTCATATAATTCTGACATTTTTATTAGCTCCCCCAGTTATTTTACAATAATATTTTAATGTTTTTCCTTTGCGTTTTCTAATGTACCTAAAACTGTAGTTTCCATAAATGCAATTTGTTTTTAAAGCCCCAATATTCTTTGATTGAAATTCTAATCTGTGATTTCTATAGATAAAATGATAAGGTACATACATAACGCAATGGAAAAATTTCAAAGATATTAATGAAATTATACTTTCGTCCACGTCCATATTATTTACTATCTCATATAGAGTTAATTCCGGCCAATCTAATTCTTTTAAAGATTGTACATTTGATTTTAAAAATTCTTTCATTAGTAATACCACCTCGATGCTTGCGCTTGGGTTCTTAGAGTATTTTCACATAAACGTTTTCTAGTTTTTAAAGATCTACTATAGTTAGATGTGCGTTTATATGAGTATAAAGGAAGAACGCCTTTAAGTATCATTCCTTTGTGTATACCATCGCTTTCTCTATAAGAATGACAACCAATTTTTCTACTAAATTTATATGCATCTTCATCCAATTTACTTATTACTAAAAAATATAAATCAATAGGATCTCTTAAATAATCTTGTATTCTGGTTGTCGTATTTATTGTTTTAAATTTTTTCATGAATCGTTCACATCTCTCTTTCTATAATAACTTATAGGACGTCTAGCGTCGTGTGATTTAAACCAAAGTGGAAAATAACGTCGTATATATCCATATTGGCACAATGTTCTAATATACGTGTACATTATCGGTTTATATTTAGAATATACCATTGCGATATTACACTCATTTTTTAGCTTATATTCTTTCAATATTTGTAGTACTTTTTTATTATTAGAATTAATAAATTTAGCAATGTATCCCAATGGAGTATATGCTATATCTCTATACGATGTAAATGGTCCCCATTTGTAGTTGGTTTTGAATTCTTTCATAATTTTCACCAAATATACCACTAGGTTTTAACCTAGTGGTATTCCTCTATTTGTCATTATCTGCATGTATCTTTCTTGATCAATATCATAATTATATAATCCTGGAACAGAAAATGATGAATCATCATAATAATCTATATCAGATATATCATTTATCATCTGATAATTATATCCATATCTCTGCTGTATGAATTTTGCTAACGATTCATTTAAAAAATCTAATACGTTACCATTACTGATACATATATAGATATCTTCACCAGCCATTAATAATTGTATAATTCTAAAGAACGATATGAAATTATCATCGTTATTATATACAACTTCGGCAAAATATTTATCAAATTCTGGACTAGAAACATCTATAGATTCCATTCCATTAATAGATAATTTTTCTGTAGATTCATTCATCCCGGTGAAATTAACCGGGATGAAATTATCTGGAATATTATTAAATTTCCCAAATACAAGCATTACTTGCCTCCCCCATTTAATAATACAGAACTGTAATCATGATGAATAACATCTATTGGCTCTCTACCAGTACTAGCTATTCCAATCAATGTATTCTTATATTCCATTATAGCTCTCATCTTTTCATTATAATCATTATAATTCACAATTCTGAGTCCTATTTGCATACATAATCGATCAATTAGATCTGCATTCATCTCTCTGCTGTAATTTAAGAGAAAATCTATATGTGTGACAAGGTTATTTATATATAATAGCAATATATTCGCACTGTCATAAGAATCATTATACATATATTGATTCTCTGTAGTTGCTCCAACAATACCAAATTGCTGTTGTATATATTGTACTAATACTGCCGGGTATCGTAGATCCATTACAGATCTTGGAAAATACATGACTATATTTATACCCTGATGTAATGCTGCTAATATAGAAGCGAAAAATGACATCGTATCTGGATTTCCTAATTGATCAGAATATTCTAAATCAAACTCATCCTGATATCCATCTATAAATTTTTCCAGAATTTTATAATCTGGAACTAATGGCATAGATATAATAAATCCATATTGATCTATTATATTTTTTTCTTCTATTGGATCTCCTAAATAGAGCACCTTCCATCCGGAGATGGAAGCGCTCATTGCTGTATTGATATCTGTTGTTACGGATAAAATTCCTCTAAAAATTGACATAATATTATCTCCTTTTCAAAGATCAATATCCATCGTCCTCAACATCTTCTTCTGGGATATGATCTTCGGTATTTTCTTCTTGTGGTTGAATATATTCTTTATTTTCAACCACATGTTCTTCTTGATTTTCCAGATCTTTAATATCTGGAGTATTATCCATATAAGTTCCTGGATCAACATTCGTTTCCACAGGAGCTGGATCAATCATATCTTTGTTTTTGTAGATATTACTTTCAACAACAGGGGAATCTGAGACAGATGTATTGTTGTTGAAATTATCTTTGCTATTCTTCTGAGTTGACATATTATTTCTATTGTAATATCCAGGATCATTTCTTCCTAAATATTTTTTGTTGTTATTCTGCTTATATGGCTTATCCTGTCTAGGTCTATTATCTTTGTGATAATTTCTGTCTCTTTCACTATGATCTTTATAAGCTGGTTTTACAGTTACAACTCTTTCTTTTACAGGTTCTTCTTTAACAACTGGAATTACTTCTTTAGGTTCTTCATTTTTAGGCTGATAATCTGATGAGACCTCTTCTACTTTAACATCACCTCCATCATGCGTAATTTTTACACGACTCTTTGCAGGGATGAAGTTCGTTTTCTTCATATTATTCCCTAAATCTCTTTCCATTACAACCTTACTTCCTCTTGTGACTTTGATCTTCATATTCGGACCTCCTGATTTCTTAATAAATTTTTGGTTATTTTCTTCTGATTCTTTTGCTAACTCTTTTGCAAATACTCGTTTTCCGCATTTAGTACATATAAAATTATTAAATCCGATATCGTAATCAATCTCTCCTAAACAATATCCTGTTGGAGAATATGGATCTTTATTATGACATACTAATTTAGCAGGATCTAATTCTACCAAATATGGAAAATCTAATAATACGGGACCAAACCCTTTTCTTAAACCGTAATTTAAGTAATAATCTGATCCTATATCCTCTAGTGCGTAAGTATTGTTTGATAAAAATTTGTATATCAAATCAAATACATCCGGTGCTATAGACATGAACTGCTCTAAAGATGTTATAGGTTCTACCCTTTCAAACATCCCTACTTGTCCAAATTCTGATACTTCAAATACTTTGGTTACAAATGGTTTCAAAAGCATTTGATTTCTAAATTCATCTGGAGTATCTTTAAGTCCAACTCTATCTATTGCAACTTTACATACTATTTCAGGATATGTAAAGTTTTTGTAGCATATTCTATTGGTACCCTGAACTAACTTTCTAAAGTTTCTTGATTCCATAACTTCGTTTAACAACTTAGTTTTCTTCGATATTTTAGAAGCTAATTTTGGATTAGTAGCTATAGAGTTCATATATCTTATATCGTATGGTGACAATAAATCATATAAACCAACTGGTGGTCGTAATGATTCAAAATGAAACTCCAGAGGAGACATCTTTTTCGTATATAAAATACTTAATAAATCTGCTCTAGCCATTTTTCTGTCCTTGCCTTTTCATAAGTTCTTGCAAAAACTTTTCTCTTCTTTGTTGATATTCATTCATAACCCTTAAATTTGATGGTAATGATACTTCCATATCATCTAAACTTATAGGTTGAATATTATCATAATTCTGCTGATAACCAACTACATTATTATGCATATTAAGCAACTGCTGATAGCTCTGTTGATTATACAACTGCTTCAAATTCTGTTCTTTTTCTCTCTTCTCCCTCTCTACAATATCATACGTAATCTTATAACCATTTTCCATAAAATAAAATAAATCAGCATCTGGCGGCATGATAGAATCATCATGCTGTTTCTGCTTATTCATATTCACCAAATGATTTACTTTCTTTGATGGCATATAAGATTTATTCTTCTTTGTTGCGTGGTAATTTCCTCCAATACTCTGACTCGCAATACACTCTTGATTATATTTTTGAATATCAGCTAATTGCTCTTGAGTGTAATGATATACATCTCTTACGATTTCTGGAGAATCTGTTTCATTGTAAACAAAAGAAGCTTTGTTTAATCTCTTAGTTAAGTCTTGCTGTTTTTTCATTTCTCTATTATAAGCTTCTTGTTGTTGCCTCATCATCTCTTGATAGGCGTATGGATTATACATATTATAATTTCCATTATAATATCCAGGCATATATCCTGGTATACCTTGTTGGTAATATGGATTATTACCAAAATTATTCGGACCTACTCCATATTGAGTAGGCCCTGGTCCTGTATAAATCATAATTGTTATCTAGTCCTTTCTTAGTTTAGTACTTATATAATATACAAGACAATTATTCATTACTATAATCTTTTATGGAATCACTAAAAGCTTCTAATTCCATTGACTGAGAAATGTATATCATGATAGATCTCAACAGTGAGTCATGATATACTACAAGTAAAGGATAAATGATGCTAAACATTTTTCCTTTTTCTGTATCTGATATACCATTTTCGACACACATAACTAAAATATTAGCATGTAATTCGTTGAATACTTCAGCAACAAATTTATCTACTGCTAATATGACAGTACTAGTGATATCCTGTGGTGGCATTGGTATTTTTGACATCAACTCGATAATCGATAAAAATAAATTCGTAGTTATATTAGGATTCATTTTTGTAAGATTCTGTGCGAATCTAATACCTGTATCTATATTGTAAAAATACTCTATAGTATTTTTTACAGATAATCCGAGTGACGCTAAAGAATCCATTAAAATATGAATGAATCTATCAGAATTTATCATACCAGATAATTCTTTAGCTTCTGTCGCAATCTTTCCTTTATACTTATATTCTGGATATATAGATTCAATGTCTTTATTAATACATTCATACACTGAATTATATGCGATAACTTTAGATGCTTCTCCATTTGGGTTGTACTCATCTGGATCATCAGTACCAATTACATTTTCTGTAAGAGATGAAAAATAATCATGATAAACTACAACACTGTCATCTGTACCATTTGTTGGTAAATTGTTTTCTTTCTGCATAATAGATTCTCCTTTCTTATTCTGCAACTGGGATATTCTTTATTTGATCGTGATGTTTGTAATCAATAAGTTTGATATCCGATTCAGTGAAATCGTAAAATGATGGTTCTTCTTTGTTGCAACTTAATTCATATTTTGGAGCTTCGTAAGGCTCTCTAATGATCATCTCTTTAATCATGTCTATATGCCTATCATAAATATGACAATCACCAATTTGATGAATTAATTTTCCTGGTGTATATCCTGTAGCTTTAGCAATAAAAATAAGCAGAGCTGCATACTGACATACATTCCAGTTATTTGCGGTTAAGAAATCTTGAGATCTTTGCGTAAGCATCATATCAAGATACTTAGTCCCGCTTTTATCTGTTCTTACATTCCATTGCGTTAAAAATGCGCATGGCTCTAATCCCATTTTAGAAAGATCATCTATATTATAAATGTCTGTAATAATTCTTCTAGAGGTGGGATTATGTATTAATTCATTAATGATATAGTCTGTCTGGTCAAGTTCTAAAATTTCTCCAGTACAACTTCCATCACTATGCAAGCATTCTACGCTTACTGGTCTGAATCTATGTCCAATTTGATATCCATAAGCTAATCCGATCTTTCCATCAGATGTAGCCCATTGATCCCAAATATGGGAATTTAATTCTTTAATGTCATTGGATTTCTTCTGGAAAATCCATAAAATTTCATCTACACAAGCTTTAAGATTAATAGGTCTTAAAGTCAATGCAGGAAACTCTCCTTTAGATAAATCGTATACTGTGTGTACATCAAATACTTTTAATGTTTTTGCTGGAGTTCCATCTGGCCATATAGCTCTTACCGGAACTTCTTCACCTTCATCTAAAATTCTTTTTGCAGTTTCGATAAACTTCTGATCTGCATAACTCATAGTTTGTTCTCTCCTTTTTATATGTAATTTTATAAGAAAGTTGCCCAAGATATCAAAAATGATATCTTGGGTCAATTAACTTTTTATATTTATTGATTTCTTCTATAGTGAAATTAGATAATTTTTCTATAGGTCTTAATAAAATAGGAATGTTTTCTGAATACTGTAAAGATTCTCTTGTACTATTATCTACATAATCATTGCACTCCAGCATCTTTATCATCGTTTCTTTATCTATTTTTCCTATACCTACAGTTCCATTATGTTGATCAAATTTGGACATAGCCTTTTCTACTTCGCTATCTTTATTAAAATTTATATGTCCTTTAATATGGAAGAAAGATACATCAATATTATATGTAATAATCATATTCATGATACTAGTTATAATATTCTGATTTGCTACCTTTTCTCCAGATGAATTTAATAGATATCCTTTATCATCTAAAGTCCATCCATCAAACCATTCTCTTAACCCTTTGACAGATATAAGCGAATCACTAAATATATTAATATATTTTGGCTGTTCAGACATTAATCGTCTTGCGTCAAAAGCCAGTTGTACAGCCATTTGTATGGCATAAATTTCGCCGAAATTATTAGTAGTATTTCTATTGATTTGTATTTGTTCGGCAAGTTTCTGATCTCCAATCATAGCAACAAATCCAGAAGCTGAATCAAATCCATAATTCATATTTCTGACTGATGCATCTGTGAAGATATTTAATGTTGTTGGTTTAAAATTGATTCTTTCATTCATAAGCTAATTCTCCTTTTCTTAAATTTCATATAAATAATATACCAACAAACGAAATATTCCTCTATACTACATACATTGTAGTATAGAGGAATACACGTACTTGTACTAAAAGAAAGGCTAAGATAATAATTATGATTATATCATAATTATGTCATTTTATTTATTATTTTCTAATTACTCAGTATACTTGACGAAATTGAAATCTTTTTTCAATTCTCCAATATTAAGTTTTCCGATATCGGATTCTCTTAATACAATATTGATTCTCTTTCTATCAATATTGTATAAACTTTCGATAGATGACATAGCTTCTTCCAAAGTTGCTTCATTTTCAGCCATATATCTTTCCAAGTTATTAGCAAATTCAACCATAAATGGTCCTTCAGATTCTCTCATTACAATAATTTTTTCTGTAGTAAACCCTAATAATTTAGCCTGATTTTCAGTAATTTCCTGTAAGGAATTAAAATCAGAATTGATCTTAAGATCAGAAGTTAACTCACTCTCTAAAAGAGACATAACACTTTCTTTCATGTATTTATTCCTCCTATCAATATTAATTTATTGTTTACCTATACAGATGTGTACAAATCCGAATAATCATGATAAATAGGCATAATCATATTACCATCTTTAGAATAATCATGATATATCGGATTTATCATAATTACATTATTATCGTAAGTATTAGTTCCAATAGCTTTCTGTTCTGGCGCACCTTTAATCTCTTTTATTCTATTAAACATAGAATCTATCAAAGCTTCCATATTCTCTGCATTTGGAATTATGTACGATCCTTCTTCTGGTTTCAGTTCTATATAAACAGGTTTTCTTTCTAAAATAGACATATTATACGATTGATTATATAATTCTGTCTGTTTTCTCATAGCTTCCAATTTAGTCTTGCTCTCTTCTGGTATAAATTGAGAGTAATTTTGTTCAAATAATTGATAGTTTCCCATTACATTATCTAATGGTATAAATAATACTTGCTTATGTACTAAATCGTGTACAGTCTCTGCTAGCGGTATTAAACCAACCATTAAGAAGTAATGCAGATACATTACTTCGTGAGCTACAAGTTCTATATTTAAAGGTTCTCTCATGTACATACGTTTATTAAATACTGTAATAAAATATTCGTATAATGTAAATGGACAATGATGAATATGTATTTTTATCTTAAAAGATTCCTCATTAGATACATTTTGAAATATACTGCACTTATTCATATCCATATAATCTCTTAGATAGTTGACAAGTTGTCTGTATTCAAATGACCCTCTTATGAGTTTTTCTCCATCAGCTACATATTTAGCAAAATCTTTTTTATCAAATAAATCATATTCTTCTTCACAGAATGGTGGTATGTTATCCATTACAAGTATACTTTTATCTTCGTATACTGTTAAATCGTTCATGTTTATCACCTCTTATTATTTTACCTAATTGTATACTATATTAATAATAAAAGAAAAGGAGGAAGTTGTAATTATGAAAACAACTATCAAAAAACCAATTATTCCTGGAGTAGGAGAAAGAATGAATATACCACATATTCAAACCTGTAGTGCTGAATATAATAATATGATTCTTGAATCTCCTATTAAATCAATCGAAAGCAAATATTATTTCGATGTCAATCCTATGTATCTGGTAAATGCGTTCAATATGACAGGAGTTATGCTGGAAAGTTATTATGGTCCAAAAGATGAAAGTCCTTCATATTTTATTTTATCTCCTGAAGATGCTATTAGATTAGGTAATTCTATTATAGATGCAGCTAATAAATGCGCAGAATATAATAAGATTCTCTATAATAGAGATAAGATGGTTAATATGCTTAAATCTAATATAGAGAAAGGCTATGTAGATACACTGGTTATTAAATATCATAAAAAATGTAGTATGGAGGTCAATAATCCTTATACGCATATTTACAATGTATATCCCATTTATAAAGAGAAAATTAAAAATAATCATTTTAATTTTAATATTCCATTGACTATTACAGATTTCACTACTATAGATGGAACAGATATCAATCCAAATGATTTAATTCGTGGTATGAAGGATAGTATATATGCTATGTTTTGTAATCACACATATTATTCTTGTTTATCAGAAGAAGAGAATAAAAAGCTTGATGAAATGAGAAAGTTCAAAATCAAATTTGCAAATATGAGAAAGGTAATCGAAAGAGATTATAATACATCAGTAATTGATAATAAACGAAATAAAGAAAAATATAAAGAGAATCAAAAATTACTTTTAAACAACGCTCAATATGCAGCTGAAAGAGATGCTAGATTAGCAGAATCTCTTAAAGATGTACCTAGAGATAAAAACGGTAGAATTAATTTTGCCGAAGCAGTAAAGGCTATGGGTATTAAATTAGACTTTAATGGGAAGAAATAATAATGACAATATTATATGTAGATTCTAAAGCAAATAAAGCGGAAGTGATGGATAATATAACATCTCAAACTATTGTATCATTCTATATATCAGAAGGAAGTTTAAAATCAATAAAATCCTCACAAGACGCTGAAGGTATATCATTTTGCAATATACCTATTGGTATAAGTTATAATAATCAACACATAGTAATTTCTGTTAATAATATGGATAGAATAATAACTATTATTCTGAATGATATATTAACTAGAGAGATTACAAATAGAATAGATATCACTTTTGAAAATATCTATATAAATTAATCAAAAATTTAGGGTAAATCTTATAAGATTTACCCTATTTTTATTTTTTCTAAAAACTTTTTTCGTCCACAGCTATCCAAATTTGGTACAATAAAGCATTTTTGGAAATAGTTAGATAAACTAAACTTTTTTTCAATTACAGATTATATTTGTAATATAATTCATATTACCATTAAAAAAAGTAAAATAAAGATTTAATAGAAATCCTAAAAGTTTAAGTTAAATACTAAGATAGATAAATGAAAAATACTAACGGTTTATGTAATCTACATAGATAAATACTATATTGAAGTAAGTTCTTGTAGAATTACTGCCTCAGGCAGATAGAAACTTGTAGAATCTTATAGCCAGTTAAATAAGAATCGCTATTAACTTGCTTAGTAGAGAATGGTTTAAAGTGAAATAAAAGTAAAATTATATTACAAATATAATCTCTGTCATCACTTTTTATACTTAAAAACCTAGATATAGTAATAATTTTAGAATATATCTATTACAAGAAGATAATTATACTATTATTTTCTAGAGGAGGTCTACAAGTTTCTAATGTTCAATTTAGTCAAAAAAATAAAAGAATTATACAGAAAAACAGAAGTAAGAAATAGAAAGAAAGATACAGATGAAGAAGTAGCTAAAGTTATTAAAATAGAAGATTATGGAGATTACAATATTCAAATTGTATATGTAAATGACTATATTAATAAATCTTTTTCAGAAGAAGATCTAAATAAAATAGAACCTTATATAGTATTTTCTATTATTTTTGATATAGATAAAGAAGATATTACCAAGGACTTCTACAACAACTTACTGCCATTTTTAGATACAATTCCATCGGCAAAATATACTAGTTCATATGATAGTGAGAATAGAAAATTATATTCTTATATAGGTCTATATGGATTTAGTTTAGATTTTATATTCGATATGTATTATTCTAAAGGAAAGAATATATCATTTATATTATCTAATATGATTCAATTGATATACGAAGAATTAAATAATACTAGGTTTAGTCAATTTATTCCTATGAAATTTATAAATCAATCAGATGAATTACCAGATTATAAAGGTACTTTTAGAACTACTTCTACAAGTACTTACAATATACTTGGTATTGATAAAATTCCAAACGTAAATAATATATTTAGCACTAATCAATTAGTATATATGGCTAATATTTATATATGTATGGATTATACAAAAAATCAAGATATTGGATATCCAGAAGGGTTCGGTTATACATACAGTTTATTTAAATTCTTACGATCTATATATAAATCTGCAGATATATATACTAGAAATAAAGATATTATATTTCAGATTGAAAATGATGCATATTTTACCATAAATGGTATAAATTTACGCAAGTATGCACAACAATGTAAATTTATAAAATATAACATCTATAGTGATGAGTCTGAATTATACAATGACGTGGATGAAGTATTAGAAGAAAATGAAACTATGGGTAAGGATTCAAATTCTACGCTTCAACCTATCGATTTTGATAATGATGACTTTGATGATATAGATGAATATTAAATAAAAATTATATTAAAGAAGAGGAGATTATATCCATGGCTAAGAATTTTCAGAAAAAAGAAACTACTAGAAGAAAACCAGATCCTAAAATCTTCAGAAAGCATTTCGCTAAATTTGAAGAAGCTATCGAGGGATTAAGAGAAGCAGATGCAGCTATTGCTGACATCTTTGCTAAAGATGTAGATGGTAAAGCTATATCAGAACCAATTGATTCTCCAAAAGATGCAATTCAGTACGTTTTAAATGATTTCGCCAATTATGCACCAGATCTTCTTGGTAATGAGAATATCTACTGCTCTTTAAACACATCATCCAATAAGCTTACATACAGAATTAATAAAGAAGTTGGATTCGGTTGGGTTATTTCATACTCTATCGAAAACAAACATGCTGTTATTAATGACGTATCTGTACAGATTATTGTATATGATGAGTCTGAGCAGGGAACAAAGAATCTCATGCTTGATCTTACTGCAGCAGGATGGGATCAGATTAAAATTAAAACTAAATAAATGCTTATACCCCTATAACCAATACGGTTATAGGGGTATTTATTTTTTATTCTATTTTATAAGGTATATCTAATATATCTTTACAAGATCTAGTAAGTTCTACTAATAACTTATTAAGACTACCTACTTTGATTACCGATGTAACCATACGTGCATTGATGCCTCCTAATGATACTAATGAATCCATCTTTTCATTTTTTCTGAAATCTGAATATGGTTCATCTCCTTTAGGGAAGATATCTTTTACTACACCTTTTACAGCAGAATAATATATAAGTTTATCACCTACAGACATCTTATCGTTATATTTAATATTTATTTCTATATATAATCCATCTACTTTCTTTAATTTACCTTGATTATCAAGTTTATCTGTAGATTCTACATCGGAAGTATCAATACCATACTTCTTCATAATAGATTTCTGTTTATTGATATTTCCTTCGTATTTATTCCATAATTTTAATAATGTATCAGACAATTCAGATTTTTCACAAGTACGTTTTATTACAATAGATTGTATTGTACCGGTTACTTCTGCTTTGATATTAGTTCTACCTAATTCACTTATCATATCACTTTCATCATCTGATAAGTTTCTTAATATCTGGTCTACATATTCATCGTCAGAAGCCATCTGTAAAGTAAACAGAGTGTCGCCTTCTTTTACAGCTTGTCTTTCTTTTACCATATTATATATATTAGCATCTTTAGGAACTGATTTAGTTACCTGTAATATTACTTCTGATGCCATATCTTCTGATAACTTTTGAGATATAATAGCACTATCTTCATATCCTTCATCTGTATTTAATAAAGCTACTTTACAGAAAGTACCTATATTATATTCTATATTATCAGTAGTACCAGTTTTATTAGAATAAGCTAAAGGGTCATATGCTAAGATATCATTTTTACCAAACTTATCCCCAACTTTTAACTTACTATCTAATTGAATACCAATATAGAAACCATTACTGGAGTTCTTTTCTGCTTTATCTTTAAAGGATATAAAATCATGAGTACCGTTATCGTATTCTACGACCATATAATCATTAGTTTTTTCTATTACTTTGCCTTTATCTTTGGATTTAAAAGAGAAAGTATTAGAAGTCAAATATGGTAAAGCTTCATCTGCTCCTGTTGTTACTAATAATGGATCGCTCTTAGCACATCTCATACCATGTTTAGATGTCTGAATAAAGTTCATAGCACTACGCATAGGGTCATCACCTGTGGTACCAAAAGGAGTCAAAGCTTCTGTCATACATAAAGTTTTAATAGGATTTAATTCTTTTTCTTTGCCATCATCATTTGAAAGTATTCTACCGTATGCATCTACATTAGCATCTATAGTAGCCTGACGTACAATACCTACATTACCAGCAAAACCTGTTGACAAAGATAAAGTACCAAACATTGAATCATCATATGAACGTTTATCAAGACCATAAGATCTATCACTATTCATACCAGAATGACCTTTAGGAGTTACAGCAGAATATGATTCATATTCTTGAAGAGGATTAATTACAGATAAATCACTAGAAGTATTTAACTTCATGAATTCATCTATAACTGCTGATTGTTTTAAACTAAATCCTTTATTTCTTCCATGTTTAATAGAAGTATTATATCCAGCATATTCTCTTGCTAATACTGCGTATAATAAGTCTACTATCTGTTGTTTACGTTTTAATTGCCTTGTATTAGCAATATTAGTATGCTTTACATATTTATTATCAGCTAATAATTGATTAGCGTATAATAATACTGATACATAGTCTGTTGGTAACTTATAAGATACTAATTGCTGATAGGTATTATTATCAATCATCAAATCATAAAAGTTATCAAGACCATCGGCTATAATTCTACCGCCAAATAGATCTAAGAAAGCTAAATAAGTAGTACGTTTATTCATATCAGAAATAGATACTTCTGATATAGGGCAATCTCTCAATCCATTTAATAATAATGAAGAATCATATGTAACTTCGAAAGATAAATATCCATCTTTAAATCTAATACTATCCCAGTTATAAGGTAAATCTTTTGGTTTTTCTTCACTGAGATCATATTTAATATTTGCTTTCTTTAATACTACGTCTAATCCTTCGTGATAAGCACATAAAACTATTAAAGGTATCTTTTGTGACATTATACTAGCTCTAGAATACGTATATTTGGTAGCTTTAGAAGCTTTAACAAAGTCAGAATAAAAAGTTGTACCTTCCATTTGGGTTGATATTAATGAAGCTAAATAATCGCTGAAAATACCATTTTTAGAAGTATAATATTCTACTTTTTTATTTTTTGTATCATAAGCAAAAGGTACTCCTTTTGAATCATCTACATTATATTTCTTTCTAATTTCATCTTGGTTAAAATAGAAAGTATAATTCTTAGTAACTATTTTACTATATACACTAGATAAATCTATATAGTCGACAGGTAATTCATATTTACTACAAACCCTAGCATTCATACCTGTATATACTTTTAAATTAGGATATTCTTTTTTATTTAAAACTTTCATGAGTTTACCAGAAGATATAATACTCTTACCAGCAGCAGAGCCAAATCGTCTTATGAAAATCTTGTTATAATTAGATACAATCTGTACTGTATCTTCGTCAGTTTTGATAATAGGCATCAAGAATAACTGGTTAGGCAATTCTTTTCTATTACCTCTTAATTTAATATATTTACCATCTATAAATTTAGGTATATCAAGTTTAACAGTAAATCTTTCTCCTCTTCCAGATTCGTATTTAACTTCATAAGTTTCTACAGCATCCTCAGAAGTAGAAGTATCTGTGACTGATATATCTCTAATATATAATGGATTAGATAATTTAGACAATGATTCAAAAGTACGTACAATATCATCATCCATATTATATGAATTATCTATATTAGGAAAAGTTAAATTCTCCCATTCAGGATTAACACTATCTACTTTAAGATCAATAGGTTCTATTTTCTTATTCTGTTGCTCTATAGGTAAAGGTTTTCCTTCATCTAAGATATCTTTAATTGATTTACCTTTAATCTCTTTAGATAATAAATCATTTTGCAATTTAAGATTTCTATTAGCCCTAGCAGCTGTAACTACTGGCTGTCCTTCATCTGGATTATCGTTTAAGAAATCCAGAATATCTTTAACCTCGTCATCATCTAACTTATCTAAAGCTATATCTGTATCGCTACTATTTTTAGCAGCCTTATCTATTTTATCTACTAATTCTTTTTTCTTTTCTGCTTTCTGTACAGCAGCTTTACTTGTAGAAGCAGGTTTAATTTCTTCTTTGTCTAAAGAATCAATTTTAACACCCTGAGTTATTTCTACTTTATTTATAATATTATCTTTAATAACCTTTGGAGAATCTTGTACGTCTTCAGGTTCTTCTGGTATAATAGTATTTTCATCTATAAGCATTTTAATTAATCTGATATAAGAAGCTTTTAATTTTTTATAGTCTACTTTAGCAAAATTAATTGTAAAGTATCCTTTATTAGATAAAAATACGAATGTATTATCACCATATTTCTTCAAAGAATCTATATCAGACATTAATCTTTTATAGATTACAGATATAGGATTTATAGTATCTTGAATCATCCATAATCTTCCGCTACTAATAGCATTCCAATCGTCTAATGGTATAGTTATAGTTTTATTAGCATATCCTGCATCGTTTATTTCTTTATCCATAATTAATCTATCCATTAATCTGGAATAAATATTATAGCCTCTAAGATTTTTAAATGTACTATTTTTAAGATAAGTTTCATTATACCAATAAGTATCAAAAAACAGATTCAAATTTTTATATTTAGAAATATCATGATAAGTATATTTGATAGTAGGATTATCGGTTTTTACTTTATCATATATAGCTTGCATATCTTTTCTTGTTTTAATACGATCTTTATAAAGCATTTTCTTTAGTATTGAATCTTGAGCATCTTCTAAAAGAACGTAATCATTTTCTGTTAAAGGTAAAAGATCGTATAATTTAGAATAGTAATTTTCTTCAATTGGTTTATCAAATACTGAATAATTAGTAACGTTTTCATATAAACGATCTATATTAAAATAATCTAATACGTTATTTATAGTATCATTTACTGGTAGATATAAAGAAAATAATTTTACTAATTCTTTGGTATTATTATTCTTTAGCACTACGTCTTTATAAAATACTCTTCTATTACGCTCCATGTATGATACTATACATGGACACAATGTTTTTAAATTTTTAGCAAAAGGCCAAATCCCTTTTTTAGAATAATAATCATATAAACCGCTTTCTACTAAAGCAGTCCCATATAATAAAGACTTATTTATTGATGAATTAGCTCTATTGATCAAATAAACCATAAGAGTAAATTTGACATAAGTTTCATAATCTACAAATAAATCTCTATTAAAAGTATACCTAGATTCTAAATACAGTACCGTTGTAGTTGGTTCTCTTAAATATCCTCTTCTGTATACTTCTACGTTTATAGTTTCAGGGAATTCTATGCCGTTAGGTAGTCCTTTTTGGATACTCGATAAATAATCTCCTGTTATTACACTTTCTACTTCTTTTATATCTGATTCTAATCCGTTAAATACAAAATTAGTTTTTGGACTATCGAATAATTTTTCATAATCCTCTAATATAGACACTGATTCTTCTACAGGTTCTTCTTTTGTCCCATCTATGTAATACATTACTGGTCTTCTCATAAAATAAGAATAATAATATCTATATCCAAGAAATTCGTTATTCATTATAGATTTAGAAGACTCGTAACTCGGGGCCAATAATATAGCTACAGAACCTTTCTTTCTATCTTTGTCGCTGATAGGCATTAAAGCTTTTTTACGTTTGATCATTAAATTAGGAATTTCGTCTATGAAATACATTTTAGAAATCCTCCTTTCAATATTACTATTCTGTTTAAAATATCAAATTTGGCAGAATTAGAGATATAAATTTACATTATCTGCCACATTAATGTAAATTTTAAAAGAAAAGAGGAGAAATTATGCAAGTATTAAATAATCATAGAATCAAAATAAACTGCAGAATAGAATATATTATTCAATATGCAAAAGATTATAACCCTAACTCTGATTTAAAAGTCGTTAATTCGTCTCTTGATAAAATCAAGACAATATACGATGATGTAAATACTTTTGAAACGAATATAATTCCAGATCTTAAAGATAGAGTAAGGGCTGATCTTTTACCAAAAAGATATAAATCCATGCAGATGTTCTTAGAGAATGGAGTTCCGGTATTATTATTTTCAGGAGATAATATGATAATAGATACTACTGGTGCATCTCCTATTTTATATATGAATAAAACAATACGTGTTAATATTTATGAAAAGAGCTTAAAAGAATATGCCAGTACTAATATAAATAAACCTGAATGGGAATCTGGCGTACCAGTAGATGAGATAAGAAAATTATCATTAGACGATATATTCAATTTATATCATCAAACAATGCATACAGGTGTGAAAATAATAATTGATTAAAGAAAGGGCGATATTATGGTTTGTAAAGAAGAATTAAATAGAAAAATTATTATTAGATATAAAGCGTCCACCAATTCTCCAGATGATAAGGACTTTATCATTAATAGTTCGACTTCCTTAATGAAAGTACCAGAAATTGGGGAAAGACTTAATATCGGAAAAATGCAATATACCGTAGAGAATGTAACTACGAATTTAAATATACCTAATCCTACTACTCATAATAATTATAAAATGGATGAGTTTGATGGTGCAAGTTACTATATAAAAATTACAAGGGAGAATAATAATGAAACCAAAGGCAAGAAAGAAAACTTGGAAAGAGAATCTAATAGACAGGTTGATGAATGTACTGTCAATAATTTATCTGATAGTACAAATAATTCTGATAATTTTGATAATAATACCGTTGAGTTTAATTCAGATGATATGCGAGATATTAAACAAAATCTTGAAAAAATAAAATCCATATTATCTACTACATTAACTGAACTTGATATGAAAGAACTCAAAGATTATATTAAAGATCTTTTTAATAATAAGCAACCAGTAGTATCTCATAACGTTGCTGTTAAAGAAGCTACAATAGAAGAAGATCCGGAAGATGATAAAGGATCTAAAATTCTTACTATTAATAAAGCGTATAGACTATTTACTAAAAAAGATAGAAATACATCCGAATATACATTATGGGAATTTGGTTCTGAAGGAGATACTTATTCAGTAATAAGAGGTATTAAAGTAAAGACTAAAGAAGTTAAAGAAGGAAAGATCTATTGCAATAATAGCTATTTATGTGCATTAGACAAAGTAATCAATTATTCATGTAATAAATATATCGGATATGAATACAATGATATTTATATCATATTATCCGAATTAGAGAATCATTTAAAACAGGATGGTACTATAGGATTAAAAGATACAATATTTGAAGACAACATCAATTATTCTGTAGAAGATCTTATAAAATTCTCTATATTATATCCTGAATGTGTACACATCAAAACTACTATTGGTGAAAGTAAACATTCAAATACCTCAATGATAATTAATCAATTTATTCGTAACAAATAGGTAGAATGAAGAAAGGTAACTATAAGTTATGAGTAAGAAACAGCATATAAGCAGAGAAGATTTCTTATATATAATGAAATCTATGGATGCTAAGCAAATGCAAAAGTATATAGAATCAAAAGGAAAAGATCCCAAGTTATTTAATCCAATAATGCATTGCGTTAAATAACACAAATATGATAAATTAGGAATAGTAAACTATTACATACCTAACTATTAGGAAATAGAAAAATATTAGGAGGACTTAATTATGTCTAAAGTTGAAGAGTTAGTAAATGGTATCAAAGAGAATCTTAAACAGACTTCATCATCTCAGAAAGATGAAGTAGCTGTAATGCAGGCTATGCTTAATAGCCCTGATTATGAAGTAGGTGTTTACAGCAAAGACGGTCAAATTGGAACTTATAATCCATGCAAAGACTACAGAGGAATGCTTACAAACGTATTATCAACAGCAGGTGGAATTACTAAAACAGAAGCAACTACTAAAGTAGAATCTTATCAGGCTTCTAAATCTGATGCAGAAACAATGGTAAATATCTCTAAAGAGTATATGAATACCTATCTTGATACTGGAAGAAAGATCAAACTTGGAGGAAGAGAATCTTCTGACTTCGGTATGTCTATCAAGAGAGTAGAAGCATCAACAAGATCTTTCCCAATCAAGAACGATGATGGAACTACATCATTCGGCAAAAAAGAAGTTCCTGCTCACAATAGTATTAGAGTATATGGATCTTGCCCATCTTGGGTTAAATAATAAAATACAATTAAATATGTTTTAAACTTGCTGATAATGAATCTCACTACTAATATTAGTAGTGAGATTTTTATTTTTAAGGAGGATATATTTATGATTATAATACCATTTAAATCAAAGAACCCAGAAAAATCTTACAAGCATTATTCGTATGCAGAATATTATTCTGTAAGTATAAAATCCGAAACCGATGTATTTTCAAAGGATTTTACATATGATTTTATTAGAGAATATGATACTTTTTACGATAGTCAATTTAACAAAGAAACAGTGCAACGGTATTTTGCCGGCGATCCTGATACAGACAAAGTGCAATTAGTTTCAGATAATGGATATACATATACTATTGATTTGAAAAATGATATATGTATTAATAAAGGAAATGCTTTATATTTCATACCGAAAGGTAAAATGTTTAAGAAATTTTATTCTATTAATCAAATAAGAAATTTCGTGGACATTATTGTTAAGATTAAAGATTATGATCTATTGAAGAAATATTCTAAATTGATAGATGAAGATTTTAGCTCTTTAGATGCAGAAGATGTATATAATTTAGTGAATATAGAAAAAGAAATAAACAAAACCAAAGAGGAATACAATAAATACGACTATTTATTATTCAGAAACTATTTCGAAGGTGAAAACCTATTAGATACTTATCTAATGACAGAAATAAAAAGAGACATATGTGATATGTATAAAATCGATCAAAATTCTAATATTTACTATAGTTCTACTCTTAAACCAGCATATTGCAAAATATCACAAATTTATGAGAATAGGTACGAGTATTTGAATGGATCAACTTTGGAAATACTTCCATATATAAGATCTAATATGATTTCTCTTGGATTTATGAAAAAAGAAGAGCAATTAGATGAGGTTATTCTTAAATTAAAAGAAAATAAATCAGATGAATTTAATGATATAATGGATATGGTTTATTTAAAAGCTAATCATGATATGAATAATAGTTATCAAGGTGGATTTTAAAATTGTACCCGTAATACCTTAATTGGTATTACGGGTATCTTTTGCCTCCTAAAACATTTATGTAAATATTGAATAGGAGGTACTTAATTATGCCTAATCCTGTCAAATGGATAACAAATGTTGGTAAATCTATATCATATTCATTTATAGACGAAATGAAAGAATTAAACCCAGCTTTGGCTTCCTTTAAAGAAGATAACGGAGATTTTGCAAAATCTGTAAAAAGTACGATATCTATAAAAAGCATAAAAGATGCTTCAAAGAATTTATCTAGTAATGAATATTTTAGTATAGCGAAAGATACTATAAATAATCTAAAAAGTGATATTAAAACAGGTAATCTGTATAATAGAGAAAGAGAGAAGAAGGCTGAAGATCAATTCGCTTCTAAAATGATGGGATTTGATGATTCAGATTTCGGATTTGATGATAGCGGAGACATGAATTTTAATTTTGATGAAGATGTAACTGATTCTATAGATCAATCTACTAAATCAACTAATGATATGGTAGATTTAGTAGGTAAGAAAACATCTTTAGCTATATCTAATGCTGTTGTTGGATCTTCCGAATATATGGCTAAATCATCAAGAAAAAATACAAAAATATTGTTCGATCAGAACAATATTTTATTTAGCAAGTTACATTCTGATTTAGGTACAGTTAATCAGAATATAGGATCTATATTAGAGTTTAATAAAGAAGCTACTACGACTCATTATAATAACTCTGCTGCATATTATTCGAATATGACTTCTAAAATGGAAGAAACCACTTCCATGCTGAAAGAAATGCTTGAAATGCAAAAAGAGTATTATGGAAAGAAGAACGATTTTAATGGAATTTATGGATCAAATGAAAGAAGTTATTCTGGAATATCGAATAAAGGAGTAATAAATTTAGAAGCATTTTTTAAGAATATAAAAGGTAATGTAAAAGATAAGTTATCTATGCTTGATATGCTTGGAAGTATGGTTACTGATACAGGAATGGGAGGTATGTTATCTGCATCCCCTGGTAAGTATTTAACGCAAGGACTAGTTAAAATGCTTACACCTAAAATGCTCAAAGAATCTATGAAAGATTTTAACGAGACATTATCTGGTGTATTAGCAAATGCTATATTAAAAATAAATGATGAAGCCGGAGATTTTAGCTTTAAGCAGATATTGGCTAGTTTGTTTAAAACAAATGAATCTCTTAAAACAGAGATAAATCCATCAGGATATAAGAAAGATGCTATACCTTTCGATGGAGTAACAAAGAAAGCTATTACAGAGGTTATACCTACATATTTGGCAAAAATATTATCTGCTGTGTCTAATCAATCAGAAACTAGATACGACTACGAAAAAGGTAGATTTGTATCTATGGATGAAATAAAGAGAGAGTATCAAAATATAGTAAAAAATAATTCTAAAATGGCATCATGGAATATGAGTAATTCTATGATGGATTTAGCTAATAATACTATTAAATTTGATAAAGATGATAAAGGCAATTTTATTTCTAAGAAGCAATTCCAAAAAGATTTGGAAGCTTTCTTCGAATATCAATATAAAAATGCTAAAGTATTTAATGGTAGAAAAGAAAATATAGATCCTGCTACATACGGAATGAAAGGTGGACAGAAATCCGAAATTAGTGCTAAACTAATTAAACAGATGTGGAATGCTCTGCCTAATAAAGAACGTATGAAATTAGCTGGGGAAATATTAGATCAGAGACAAATGCAAAATACTACCATGAGAGACATAGAAAGTAATTCGAATAGTAGTATAATTAATTTGTTTAATGGCTCTGGAGCTACTAAAACTGGTAGTGCTTTTAAATCTAAAAAAACATCATCTGATAGTCCTTATGCCAACTCTAGTAAATATTCTGGAGCTATCATCGATATACTTGGTGATATACGTAAAGAAGTATCTTATATTAGAGCTTATGGTATTGGCGAAAAGAATGGATTTGGTGGTAAGTCTAAAGGAAAACACAGTAAGAAGAAATCTAGAACTACGAATAATTATAATAGAACTGTAAGTTTCGAAAATTATAATCCTTATGATGATATTAATATAAATGATTTTGATGAAGATGAAAATTATAGTTCTATGGATTTATCATTTATGAATGAGAATCTTGTAGGACCAGATGGTAAAGTGTTACCTCCTCTTGAAAAGAAAGATAATGAAACACAAGAAGAATTTGATCAAAGAGTCAGAGAACGATTCGAACAGATCAAATCTGGTAAAAAGAAAAACAAAGGTATATTCGGGAAGATAGCAGATGCTACTTCTGGAAATAAACTTGTAAAATCTATTGCCGGTGGTATAGACAAAATATTAGAAAAACCAGCACAATTTCTCACTACAGTAATACGTAAAGCAGATGAAACCGTATTTGATTTAGTATTTGGTAAAGCTGGTGATAAAGAGAACAAAGGTATCCTATATGAAATGAAAGTTGGTATTAGAAAAACTTTCACTAATATGGGAGACTGGTTACAGAAAAATGTATTAGATCCTATAAAAGAAAAATTTACAGCAAAAAATATTAAAGAGATGGGTCGCAAATTTTTTGGTCTCTTTGGTATTGATATAGATAAGACTGTAAAAAGTGTAAGAGAAAAATTATTTGGTGTAAAAGGAGAAGACGGTAAGCGCCAAGACGGGAAAAAGGGCATCTTTGGACAGTTTATAGACGATACTAAAGACTCTTTTAAGAAAGCCTTTGGGTGGTTTAAAGGAACTTTTAAAGAAGCAGCTGAATGGGCAGGATTTAAAGGTACTTTAAACGAAAAAGGTAAAACCAAACAGAAGAAAAAAGATATAGCTCAAGACGTGATGCGTCGAGCTATGAATAACGAAGATAAAAGAGCTGCTCAGAGAGTACATGAAAAAAATAAAGAGAAAAAAGAAGAAGACAAAAGAAGAAGAACCGGAGAAGAAATATTAGGCCAAGCTGCAGCTGGATTAAGGCGAGTACCTAAAACAGGTGTATATGCTTTATCAGAGGGCGAAGCCGTTATTCCTCCAGATCATGATCCTGCTAAAATAAAAAGAAGATATGCTAATGAAGCTAGAGCTATAGATAGATATAAAAAGCATGGCGGAATTAGTATGTTTGCTGAAGGAACAGAAGGACCTTCAGAAGACGATAAGGATACTAATAAAAAAGACAAAAAATCTAATTATGATCGTGCAAAAGAAATATACGATAGTATTAAATTTGAATACGATGACTACGAAGAAGGACAAGCTCCATTAGGAATGGAGATAATGAAACAACTATCCAATCTTCTTAAACTTGGTAAAGCTTTTGCTGGAGATGTATCTGACAAAGTTATGTCTCAAAAAGATGCAGACAATAAAGTCAAAGAAGATGTAAGCAATATATTCTGTAAAGTAATGAATCTTGCTCCAGAAGTAAAGAACGCTTTACCTAATATGACTGTTGGTGCCGTAATAGGTTCTGGCGTATCATTAATTAGTGGTATGATAGGAGGTCCTTTATTAGGGGCTGCTGTTGGTGCCGCTAGTGGATTAGTAATAAAAAGTAAAACTGTACAGGATTTATTGTTCGGAAGTACAGATAAAGATGGAAATTATAAAGCTGGATTGATTCCTAAAAATGTATCTGATACTATAAAGAAATATGTACCGACTATGGCTAAAGGATCTACTTTAGGTATGATCACTTCTCTCATACCATTTGTTCCTGGTGGTCCTATGGCTGGTATCTTATTAGGATCAGCTGCAGGCGTTGTAGCAAAAAATGAGAAAATATATAATGCATTATTTGGTGAAGATTCTATATTACCTGATTTTCCTAATAGGATTAAGAAAGCGTTGCCAAAAATGGGAGCAGGAGCCGCTGTAGGCTTAGTTGCCGGACCATTTGGTGTTGCTACAAATATCTTATTAGGATCAGCGGTAGGATTTGCCGCAGATAGTGATAAATTCAAAAATGTATTCTTTGGAGAAAAAGATAAGTATGGTAAAAGAGTTGGTGGTATTTATAATACAATAGTAGATACTATATCAGCTCCTATAAAAGATATGACTCAGAAATTCGGAGATTGGTTCAATGAAACAATCAAACGAAATCTGAACGATTTCTTTACGCCTTTAAAGAATTCTGCATTACATGCTGTGGATACAATAAAAGATTTCTTTAAAGATAAAATTAATGATAAAATAGTAAGACCTATAGAAGAAAGATTAAAATCATTATTAAAACCATTTGCTAAATTATTTGGATTTGCTTTTAATACTGGGAAAAATATATTAAAAACTGGTATAGGATTACCGTTTAATATGCTTGGTGGTATTGGACGTCGTATGACAAGACATCAAGTCAAAAATGGTAGAGCCTATGATATGACAGCAGCTGAAAGGAATGAATATAGACGTACTCATAAGCTTGGTATTATAGGAAGGGATAAAGCATCTCGAATGGACCAAACTCTGGAACAGATGGGATCAGAGGACCTTCAATCAGCTAAAGATGCTATAGAGTTCCTTAGAACTGGCGATAGAGATAATAAGAAAGTAATAAATGAAAATACAAAAAAGATACAGAATAGTATTAATGCTAATATAGGTAAATTACCTGCTAAACAGCAAAAAGATATTATTAAGTATCTTAATAAAGGTAAATATAAACAAGCTATAGGATACTTAGATAAAATAAATATATCTGATCCTAGCGCTAAATCTGCTTTGATTAAAGATATAGAAGCCTCTGGTAAAGAAATAGCAAAAGCCAGATATGCTATGAATTACAATAAAAATGGTGAATATAGAACTAAAGCAGAAGATAAATTAAAATCTTTAGGGTTTGATACTAATTCATTAAATCTTAGAGATATGAGTAGATTACTTGACACTGAGTTAGCAGATAGAAATAATTCTGATGCTTATGAAGAATCTAAGAAATCTGAGAATTTTCAGAATGATATATTGAAAGATATTCAAGAGATTATTCTTCAGATGAAGATGCTTAATAAGGGATTACTTGGATCTGATATTGATGTAGAAAGTATCACCACTAAAAATTTAGATAAAAAGATAAAGAAAGCTCAAGATAAAGCTGAAAAGAGAAACGAACAGCAAGAGCATATAGATAGAGGAGAAGCTCGCACTAAATTTGGTAGAGCTAGGCAAAAAATCTTTGGTGGTATAAAAGGAGCTGTTGGTCATACATTTAATAGATTAGGTGGATGGGTATTTGCTGACAATACTACTGAAGATGGAAATGTTGTAGATAGAGCTGCTTATAAAGGAGTAAAAGCTGCTGAAACTCTCGGCAGAGGTGTAATTAATTCTCCTAGAAGAGCTAAAAGAGCTGTTGCTAAATGGGCAGGAAGAAAATTAAATAAATTTAAAGGTAGAAATGATCGACTTAGAAGATTTATGGATGAATACTTCGACGATCATGATGTAGATGGACAAGCTGCTGAGGGATTATATGGAGTTCCATATAGCGGATTATATGCTTTATCTGAGGGTGAATATGTAATACCTAGTTTAGCAGAAGGAACCGAACTACCTACCAATAGAAAAAATAATACCATAGTCTTACGAATAATGATGGTTGGTGACAAATTACGAGCATCATTAGGAATGGGCAAAGGGAAAAAAATTAGAAGAAATAAAAATAAGGACGAAAATAGTTATCAGGGAGATAATAATGAAAAGACTACAACAAGTTTTTATAATGGTCTTCCTATTAAAAATAAAGTAGATGCTAATGGTAATGTAGAGCCTGATACGTCTGATGCTGAAACAGTAAATACTCTTAGAGAAAGAGATGAAGATAGAGCCAATCAAAAAGGTATATTTGATACCATTAAAGGTATTCCTTCTAAGATTGGTGAAATTTTTGGTATCGGTAAAAAGAAAGATAAAAAGAAAGATAATCTTTTAGGAAAGATATTAAAAGCTGCTGGAATTGCAATGCTTGCAGCATTCTTTGCACCTAAGATTATAAACTTTATTAAGAAAACTGTAGCTCCATTTATAGAAGATACAGTTGTTCCTGTATTTAAAGAAAAGATTCTTCCTGCAATAGAAGAAAAACTTAATGATGTTAAAAATGGATTCATGAAAGGATTCTTAGGAGATAGCTATACTGGAGATGAGCCAGAAGGAGTTGTTGGAGCCTTTGGAGAAAAGATCGGTGAAGGAGTAGCTGCAACTAAGAGTTATATGGAAGAAACAGTATTACCTTGGATTACTAATACAGCTATACCTGCTATTGGTAATATGCTTGGAGAAGTTCTTCCTCAAATATTAGCTAATGCAATTCAGAATTTACCTAAAACATTAGGTTTCTTAGGCAAAACTGGATTAAAAACTATGGATATCTTATTAGGTAATGGTAATAATGCTGGCGGAACTACTACAATAAATCCAAATCAATTACAATCTGGTGAAACTGGAATGTATGATGAGAATGGAAATGTTTTAACAGCAGAAGATATTCAGAATGGTAATTATAAAAAGATATACAATTCTCAAGGTGTAGAAGGAACCGTAGAAGATGGACAGATCAAATTCAAAGATCAATCCATGGTTGGTGGAACTACATTTAAGAAAATTGGAAATGGTATGGGTCATGCTTTTGCCCATGGTAAGCAAGGTGTGATGAATAAACTTTTAGGCAAAAGCTCTAATGTTTTAAAACATCTTGGAATAGGTGGTAAAGCTGCATCTGTTGCAACAAAAGTAATATCAAAACCTATAGAATTAGCTGGTAAAGCTGGTGCTAAAGTATCTAAAGGATTTGACAAATTTGTATCTAAAGCTACATCATCTGCTGCTGGTGAGGCTGTAGAACATGTAACTGGAGATGTCGTAGAGAATACAACTGGTAAAGTATTAGCTACAGCGGCTGAAACTAGTGGTAAGCAAGGTGGCAAAGTAGCTAAAATATTATCAGGATTAATAACTAAATTAAAAGATGGAGTAGAGAAACTCTTCAGTAATAGTAAAGTTGTTGCTAAACTTTCTAAATTAGCTGAGACTTTAGGAATCAAATCAGTTGCTAATTGGGTCAAAGGATTCAAAACTAGTGTTACTGAAATATTTGAAAATGCTCTTAAGAAAGGTACAAGTAAAGTAGGAAGCTCTGTATTAAAGAAAGCTGCTGGTAAACTGAATATTATTTTAACAGTAGCAACTTTAGTATTAGACTTTTTAACAGGATGCGATCAAGCTGAATCTATATTAGGAGTTACAGATACTACTATAGTAGAAGAAGTAGTTGCAGGTTTGATAAATGCATTATGTAATCTATTAATTATACCGTCTATAATTCCTGGTGTTAACTGGATAGCTCAAAAGTTATTTGGTGTATTAGGAAAAGATTTATCACAAAGACAAGCAGAAGCTGATAAAGAATATCAAGAATATATTAATCAAACTGGAAGTACTGAAACCAAAGAAGAATATTTAAAGAAAAAATATTCTGTAACTGGTAAGGTAGGCTCGTTTGTAAGTAATATAGGTAAAAACGTAAAAGAGACTGTATCGAAAGCTGGTACAGCAATAAAGAACGTTATAGGAAAAGATCCTATATCTGGAACTGTTGACGTTGTTAAAAATTTATATGGATTCGTATTTAAAGGTGACGTAAAAGGATTAGTTACATATAAACCTAATGAAGATAATTCTTTACTTGGATTTGTAGGTAATTACCTTACAACAATGGCTAAATCCATGTTTATTGCACCAACTGCAGTTTCATGGGTATTACATAATACTATAGGTAAATTAGGTAATATAACTGGATTTGCTAAAGATACAGCTAGCGCTACATTTGATACATTTAAAACTTATGGATCTAGCGTTATAAACGGAGATCTTAAAGGACTACTCTCCTATCAACCTACTGATGGAGATACTATATTAGGTAAAGCAGGAAATCTTGCTGCTAATGTAGGAAAAATAGGATATATAGTACCTACAGCAATATCTTCTGTTATACATGGCGTAGTTGGCCATATAGATGATATAGTAGGATTTGGAAAAGATACTATAATAGCTGGTGGAGAAACAGTTGATACCTATATAGACAGTGTAAAGAGTGGTGATTTAAAAGGATTACTTGCATATCAACCTACTGATGGAGATACTATATTAGGTAAAGTAGGAAACTTCACAGCTAATTTAGGAAAAACAATGTTTATAGTACCTACAGCAATATCTGCCGTTGTGCATAAAGCTGTAGATAAAATTGAAGGTGCAATAGATAAGATTAAATCTATTAAGACAGAAGATACAGAGAAAGCTGTAGAACAAGCTAAAGACGGAAAAATATCTGTATTTTCTGCTCAATACTGGAAAACTGGCGAAACAGATGATGGTATATTTGGCAGATTACAAACAGTATTTGGTACTATGTATAAAGCCATTAATTTACCATTCATACTAATAAAATCTACAATCGGTAAAATAGTAGATAAAATTACTAATATAAAAGATTGGATTACTGGCAAATTTGCTGGAATCAAATCTTTCTTCAAAGATCCTGTTGGATTTATTAAAGATAAAGTGATGGGTGATGAGAAAGAAGCTGAAGGAAGTGAAACCCGTACATCATCTTCTAACGAAGAACATGGTGGTACTGAAGGATCATTTGCTAGAGGTGGAGCAGTTTCCCGTTCAGGATTATATGCTTTATCTAAAGGTGAACTCGTAATACCTAGATTAGCAGAAGGCACCACTGATAATTCTTTATCTAGTGATGTACAAAATGCTTCTAAATCATATTCTGATAATATAAAAGAAAATGTAATACATAATTCTGTAGGAAAAGCTATGGATTATGTAACGCATACAAACATAAGCGACGTAGCATCTGGTGTACAAAATTATGGAGATGCTATAAGTAGCCAAACGTTATCAAAAGTATATAGTAAAATATCTGGACTTATAACTGGATTATTGCAAGATGATACTGTTGTAGGAACTATATTTAAATTATTTAATATAGCAGGAGATATTCAAGATAAGGTTAAAGCTAAAATTAACGGAGCTGCTACTAGGTTAGTTGCTAAGATTTGCGACAAGCTTACCGAAAAATTAACCGGTGCTGCAGCCACTAGATTTGCTGGATATATAACATCATTCTTATCCGGTGGTGGAGTATTTACTATAGCAAGTTTAGTAAAATATTTTATATATGGTATGTATAATACTGCTGAAATAGCAAAAATACTTCCAGAAGATGCCAATAATCAAATAACTATAGTTTGTGGTTTATTTAATGCTATTAATAATTTATTACCTACAGGAATTATAGATACTGATATAATATTTGACTTATGTATGGACGCATTAAGTCAAATTGTAGGAAATGATGTATTAAATTTAAATAAATTAAGATCTAAAGCTAATGATAAGATAGCTCAATATGGAGATAATTATACATTAGATCAATATATCTCTAAATATAAATCAGACAATACTGAATATCAAGCAGCTGCATTAAATGCTTCTATTTCGGGTATGTCTGGGGACAAAGCTACTCAATATATAAATAATATTGTATCTGGTGATAATCAATTTAAAACCAATGATACTAATGAACAGACAAAAGATTCTACCATGGATACTAATATAAAAGCTAATGCTGAAGCCATGGGAATGACTCCTGAGGAATATATAAAAGCTTATAATATATCTAGCTATGCAGCTGGTGGAGATATACGCAGAGATGGTCTTTATGCATTATCTAAAGGCGAATATGTAGCGTCTAATATTAAAAATAGCGTATTCGATACTGCTAATACAGTAAAGAATAAATTAGTTGGTGGTATTAATAGATTTAATCCTTTCAATATCATACAAGATAAATTAGCTGATATGTTTATCAGCTCTATTACAAATAAACTACAGTCCACTGGAAAAGGTAACTCTAGTTTAATAGAAAATCATCTTCAGGATATATATTCTTATGCTATATCTGGAAATGATAAGTTCTTTAAATCTGAAAGTGATAATGATAGTGGAACGTTAAAACTAATAGGAATGATGGGACGAGCTATGTTTAATCCTATATATTCCGTACAAAAAATGCAGAAGTTCTTTATCAGTAAAGTATCCAATCAATTAGGAGATGGGGATAAAGTACTTGAGACATTTAATAATCAGCTCGAAGAAACCAATAACTACTTATCAGGAAAAGGTAGTATGAAAAACTACTGGAATGATAAGTTCGATGATGATAAATCTATGCTTGGTACTATAGGAAAAACTATTACTACTATATATAAGACTTTGCAGTATCCTATGGTATTAGCAAAATCACTATTCCAGACTACATCTGGTATGAGTTCTAATGATACAGAGAGTGTAGATGCTGTAAGTGGAGATAATACATCAGCTACAACTGATGCTACAAGTACTTCAGATATGAATGCAGCTTCTGATTCTTCTGCGTCTACAACAGTTTCGAGTACAAGTACCGATACTGATAAAGCTCAAAATGCTATAAATAAAGCTACTAAGAAAGTTAAAGATAAATCAAAGAAATTAACGTATAAGAATCCTTTAAATAAATATGCTTTTGTATCAGATGTAAAATCTAAATCTAACAAAAAGAATATGCCGGATAAATACTACAGACTTGTAGGATTATACGGAGAAAATAGAGTTCGTGCACAGAAAAATAATTCTGGCAGGTATGTATATTTAGTAAAATTAACTGACGGAAAATGGTATGATTATGATAAATTAGGAACTAAAAAATCAGGAAGAGGATCTGGACTGTATGTAGGTAGTGGATCATATGATCCTGAACCTATTTCAGAAAAGTCTATTACTGGTAATAATCATCCTAAGATGCCATTCTATACCTTTAAATCGCCAAAAACTATAGAAGATTTTGATAATAAACCTGTAGTTGCTGATCAATCAAAAATAACTCCAGTATCAAAGAACTTCGTTTCTCAGATAACTGGAAATATATCTACAGAAAGATTCAATGTAAGTGCTGATACTAGTAGACAAACTGTATCCGATTCCGGTTGTGCTCCTGCTGTTGCTACTATGGTAATTAATTCCCTTGCCGGACAATCTACTATAGATATGAATACAGCTGTACAAGACGCTTTAGGATATAAAGTTCCGAATAGTGGCGTTACATCTGAATATTTCGATGACGAATTTAATAAATATGGAATATCTACACAGTATATAGAGAACGACTCTAGTGATCCTAAAGATTCTGCTATAGTAAAAGCTATAAAAGAAAAGAGACCGACTATATTACTCGGTAGAGATCCAAATAATAAATCTAAAAATAATTCTCCGTTTGGTTCAAATCCTCATTATGTAGTAGCTGATTCTATATCTAAAGATAATCAGTATATTTATATTAATGACCCTGAATCAAGGAAACCAAAAACTAAATATAATCTTAAAACTGTATTACCTAGAGTAACTATTGGTATTACTACATCCATAGGTAGAAAAGCCAGAAATGCAGCTTCTAAATTAAATACATATGTAGGTAGAGCTACTAAGCAAATGGTTAAACCTAAGAATGGAGATTATATAAGTAAATATATACACCATTTCGAATCTGGATCTGATGGACCTACAGCTATAGGACATTGCGGAAACGATGGTGGACTATCATTCGGATCATATCAGATGATATGGGATGGACCTGCACCTGAATTCTGGAGTAAATACTTTGCTTCTAAATATGGTTCACCTACATCTTGTGATGACCTGAAGACTAAATGGTTAAAAGCTGTTAATGATATAGGAAAAGATGCATTCTTTGCTAAAGAGTGGGATTATATCTTAAATAGTGACTATTTGGGATTGGTAAATAATATTAAATCTAGATACGGATTTGATCCTGATCAATATTCTAGAGCAATGCAGGATTGTTGTTGGTCTTGGGCTGTACATAGAGGAGTTGGTGGAGCTACTAAGGAATTCGGAGAAGTTGCTTCTCAATTTAATAATAAACCTATGGATGCAGATGAGACTAAATTACTTAATGCTTGTTATGATGTAAGAGCATCCCATATGACCGGACAATGGCATCAAAGCATTGGTATTGGTCGATATGGAACCGGCGCAGATACAGAAAGAACTATATTACTTGGAATAGTAGGACAAGATCCTATAGATCATACCGCTCCTGATGGAACCGCAGGGGCTGTTGTAGGAAGTGACAATACTTCATCCGATTCTGGAAGCAGTAATAATAGTTCAAAGAAATCAATACTTGATGTGTTATTAGCACCGTTTGATTTATTAGCTTCAGATTACGGTTTAACTGGAAGTGATGATTCATCATCATCTGGTGGAACAACTGAATATAATTCTAATGGTATATCAGGTACTGTATCATCAGATAAGAATATTGCTGATAAACAGGTTAAAGTAGTAGCACAGATGAACAGTGTTTACGGAAAATTAAAGTACGCTCAGGATAATGCTAAATATCCAGGATCTCGAAATCCTGATGATGGTAGTGGCGACTGTTCTTCTACAGTTGAATGGGCATATAAGAAAGCTTTAGGAGTTGAAGTTGGTGGTTGGTCAGGAGAACAAGCTACATATGATACTACTTATACAGTAGATGGTGGAAGTACTGCTGGAGTAACAACCGATGAATCAAAACTCCAATTAGGTGATATATTGCTTTATGGTAGTGAGGCTGGTAGTCATGCTGAAATGTATTTCGGACACGGACAAGTTCTTACTCATGGTAATCCAGATAAATTAGGACCTACAACAGCAGCTATAAATAGACGAGCAGATTACTGGGGTGCAAGACGATTAAAAGATTTCAAGAGTAGTGGAACATCGACTTTCAATGGAAACAACTCTAGTTCTTCTAATTCTACATCATCTTCTAGTAGCTCTACAAGTAGTTCAAATGATAGTAAATCAAGTAAGAAGAAAAATAAAGGATCCGGATCTGGATTATTTGCCGGAAGAGGATCATTTGTTTCTCAGTTAGATCCTAAATATGCTAATAGAGCATTTAATATAAAAGGTGACACTATTAAGCAAACTATCGGTGATTCTGGTTGTGCTCCTGCAGCTGCAACTATGGTATTAAACGATATTGCTGGTAGAGCATCTATGATGGATAGTTCTAAATTAGCATTAAAATATAAAGGAAGTAATGACGGTGTAACAGCCGATTACTTCAGTGATATATATTCTAGAAATGGCTTAGATACTAATTACTATAATAATAGTGATCAGGTTAGAAGCGATTTAAGAAGAGGAAAAGATGTAGTATTACTTGGATCTGATAAGAGCAATACATCTAAATCTAATTCTCCATTTGGACCTAACTCTCATTACGTTGTAGCGAGTGGTATGTCTAAAGATGGTAGAAATATAACTATAAAAGATCCAGAAGCTAAGAAACCTAAGAAGTACAATGCAGATAAAATTCTCGGACATACTAAATTAGGCATTGGATATGGTTCCGGATTAGCATCTAAGTTTACAAAGAAATTGAAAAAATATATAGGAAGAGGATTTGGATCTTATAGCGGAATACTTTATGTAGGTGATTCTAGAACCGAAATGATGGCTGATTGCATCCATGAAGATGGAGTATCATTCATTGCAAAAGTTTCTCAAGGATTAGCTTGGTTAAAGTCTACTGCAGGCCCAGAAATGGAAGCTAGGATAAAATCTGATCCTAATTTAGCAGTAGTAATTAATATGGGTGTAAATGATATTTATCAACCAGATAATTATATTGCTTATTATACTGAACTTAAGAAGAGAAATCCTAACGCTCATCTGTTCTATATGTCAGTCAACCCTGTTGATAATGATCCTAACTGTTCAGATGCAGAAGTTCAGGGTTTCAATAGTAAAATGCAATCATTCTGGGGTAGCAATTATCTTGACGTATACAGTTATCTTAAATCTGATGGATATAAGACTACTGATGGTACTCATTACGACGATGCTACATCTAAGAAGATTCATGAAAAAGTAAAATCCATGTTGAGTGGAACATCTTCATCCACTTCTGGTTCAAGTAGTTCATCTTCTGATTCAAGCAATAATTCTGTATTAGACAGATTATTGGGAAGTATGGATAACTTAGCAGAAAAATATGGATTAGTTGTAAATGTAGGTGGTTCTGATTCTAGTTCTTCTGATTCTACAAGTACTTCTGGAAGTACAACAGGATCAGATTATCCTAAATATAATCTTACTGAAGATCAAGTAACAGAAATAGCTACTGGAGTTACTGGTGAGACTGGTGGAGATAATCTATTCGAGTCCATGCAGGAAGCTTCACAGATGGCTAACCTTAACGAAGTAACTAAAAAGAGACAAGCTACTGGAGCTGATATGCTTAGTACTCTTCATAGTGGATGGTATGCATCTGCATCATTTACTAGAGGGGTTACAGATACAGCTAAAGATGCGGTTAGAAAAGTATTTAATGAAGGTAAGAGAACCTTACCTAGATATGTAACAGAGCACGATACATTCCCTATGGATATTACAAATGCTAAAGATAGAAGTGCTTATCAAAAAGGAGATCCTGTAAGTAACAGATATGGATCAAATTATAAATTCTACGACTTCTTTGGACAGAATAAGGAAGGTGATATATCTGGATACTTTGATCAAGATTATGCTACATATCAGAATGATGTGCCATGGTCTGGAACAGGATCTGGATTATTAAATAATTATCCTAAGTATAAAGGAAGAGGCGGATTTAATGATGTAATGACAGCATTTAGTAATTATACAGATCAGATGGCATCTAGTATGGGATTAACTGATTCCAACGATGGTACAGAATCTGTATCTGATTCTACTAAGTTTATTACTAAGAAATCCGATGGAACTTCTGATATGACTAAATTGATGAAATCTGTAATCAAATTACTTGCCAAAGTAGCAGATAATACATCTGATATTTCTGAGATAGTTTCTATATTATCCAAGCTTGTAGATTTACAAAGCACACAAATGAATAATAGTGAAACTAAACAGAAATGGACTTCTTTGAAGACAGATTTAGCTAATAAATTATCTAGTTATAATAAAACATCTACCGGATCAGGAGAACTGTCTAATCTTATGAATAGTATAGAATCTCTTGCTATGGAATAAAACTATATTGTTGGATAGGGATAAAATAGCCCTATCCAACAAATTATTAAAATTAATAAACTGAAAAAGGAGGTAATATAAATGGCTGGGTTAAAAGACGCTTTATTATATGGAGTGGATAATAATCAAGGAACAAATAAACGTATACCCGGAAGAGATTACAGTAAAGAAGGTACCATAATTAACGGTGTAGGTACCGTAACTGTAGGGTTGATAAATAAATATGATGATGGATTAATAGATACAAATGCTACATGCAGAATAAAAGTATCAAAAAATAATGCCGTTGCTTATAGAAAAGAACCATCGATAACATCTCCTATTATAGATTATCTTGATATAGGGAAAACATTTTATTCAAACGGGCAAAAGTACATAAAGAAAGATGATTTATATTGGTATCATATAGGAGATCTAGGATGGGTTTCTGGTGATGATGTATTTGCTACTGTTCAGAAGAAAGAAGTTATATATAAAGTAAATACCAAGAATAAGCATACAATTGTATATTCTGAACCGAGCAAAAATAGTAAATTTGTCAAAACATTAGTAGAAAATCTAGATTTAGTTGCTACAGAAAAGAAAAAAGATAAAAATGGAGTAACATGGTACAAGTTAAAAAAGTACGATGGATGGATAAGTGAAAAAGATTTAGATAGTAAAGTTAAAGAAGATAAATGGTCAAACTATAAAACAGACAAGCAAAAAGATGAAGAGAAAAAAGCAAAAGACGATGCCAAAAAAGCCCTTCAGGATAGATTAAACGCGATAGCCGGTAAAGAAGACAGTGAAATATTAAAAATGAAGGATTTATCTAAATGGTTAAATAGCGGATCAAAAAAAGAGCAAGCTGCAAAAAAAGCAAGATTGCAAAAATACTATGATGATCAAGCCGCTATAAAATATTTTAGTAAAAAGAAGTATCAAAGTGATTTATCAAGTGCGGTATCTAAAATGTTTAATAGTAGCTTAATGGGTGTATTTGGCTCACCATATCAGTTTGACGAAAATACTGATGAAAAACTCGAAGGGACAGAATATGGTGTTACATATGCTCAAAAAATTTTAACTAGAACGCCATTATTACTTATAACTCCTGGAAAAGCTTCTTATATGTCCGATTTCAAAAAATCAGATAGATGGTTAGAGCTATCTAAATTATTAGGTATAAATGCTACCGATGAAAATGATGCAAACCAAGTTACAATATCAGATCTTATTGGCGGTGGAACAGAAGGACAGATTACAGATTCTGGTAGATATTTTACATTTGATTTTGCTGCAGAAGAATATTTTAAATATGTAAATCCAATGTGTTGGGCAGGCGCTAAATTCTTGGGAATAGAAAATTCCAAAATAAGTGTTTATAATACCAGTAGTTCTAAACAATATAAATTATCTGAGTTTAACTGGAAATATGCAGTTAATAGCACCATCAAGAAAAATATACGAGCGCAAGAATCTATATCATTTTATGTAGATTCTTATACATCGTCCGATGAAGATTTTTCTAATACAACGACAGAATCACAGATTGCATCTAAAGTAAACTCATTTGCTGATATTGGTAGAGAGTTGCAATTTTTGATGGGTACATCTACAGGAGAAGTTCCAGACTGGATGCAACCTAATAATCTAGAAAGTACATTAGCAGATATGCAAGAAATGTCTGAAAAGTATTTAGGAGGGCATCAATTGCTAATAGACTTAGCTAAAAACTTTGCTACTGTTGCTACTGGTGGACAATTATTATTCCCTGAGATATGGGCTGATCACGAATATAGTAAAAGTTATTCTGTAACTCTAAAATTAAGAACACCTGATAATGATCTATTAAGTTGGTATTTAAATATCTATGTTCCTTTGTGTCATTTAGTGGCACTAACAGCTCCTAGACAGGTATCAAGTGATGTTGCAAACGGATATATGTCTCCATTTCTTATTAGAGCTTATCTTAAAGGAGCGTTTAATTGTGACTGTGGAATAGTTACATCATTAAGTATTAGTAGAGGTAAAGAAGGTTCTTGGACTGTAAATGGTTTACCTACAGAAGTAGATGTAAATATGTCATTTAAGGATTTATATTCCATGATTATTCTTACCCAATCAGATAAGACTAGTTGGTTTATGGCTAATACTGCTTTAATGGATTATATTGCATGTAATTGTGGAGTTAATATAAATGAACCAGATATACAAAGACAATTAACTATGTATTTCTCCTTAAAGAAAAACCAATATTTACAATTACCAAATAGAACTTGGGGAATGTTTACTCAAGAGCTATCCAATAAAATATCAAATATGTACAGTAAATTTGGGCTATAGTTTATTTAAAAATAAACGTACTCTTAAACATCCATATATGGGTAATTACCCATATATGGATTTTATATTTAAAAATATATAATAAAGGACGGTAAACTCAATGGCTAAACAAAATAGAAAACAGAAAAGCGAAGAGTATGCCAAGAAGTATAGTGATATACCTATATCTTATGAAGAAAGACTTGCATGGATGGTAGATCATTATAAATTGTCCCCAAACAAAATGGATGAAATAATAGAAGTAAGATCTAGGGTATTAGATAATTTGTATTATATAGATTATCTAATACAAGTATTATTAGAAGTGCCCGAAGGTGCTCAAAGACCTAGATTTAGATTAATAAATAGAAGTAATGCTTCTTCATATGCGAAAAATGATCCATTTGTACATATTTATACACCTAATGCGCAAGAGGATCATAGATATATGAAAAGTATTACAGATGAAGAACTACTACAATATGATGGATTAATAAATACTCCATGTATTATAGAATATAATGCGTATTTACCAACTCCGTCATATTTTAATACTACTGATATTTTCTTAGCAGAAATAGGTTTAAAAAGACCTAATATAAAGAAACCTGACTGGGATAATATCGGAAAGAAATACTGTGATATGTATAATCATAATGTATGGCTAGATGACTCTATGGTAGTAACTGGAACTGTAAATAAATATTACAGTATATTACCTAGAGTTGAAATATATTTAAAATATTTAAATGTGGTTTATAATAAATCACAATATAATTCCATTATAAGTAGAAAAGATTATGATGGAAGGGAATTACACTATTTAGATAATAAGGGACGTATAATATAATTCTAAAGAAATCTTGTTTATCTTCTCCAAAATAAACGGGGGTATAAATAAAGATGAATAATATAAATGTATATGCGTTAACCAAATTAAGAGTATTATTAAATAATCATATATTTAACGATGCTAATAAATTTAATGAATTATTAGATATTATCAAAAGCAATACTGATACGGAAGTTCAATCTATTGATTATGCGAATAATAAAGTATACTTAGTTAAAAACGGAGTAGTTAATATGCTTGTAAGACAGATATGCTCTTCTTTATGTATATTTTTAAATAATCATAAATTGGATATCCAAATATCTATTGATACATTAGAGAGGGAAGACGACAAGAGAGAAGTATATAAAGTATTGAATGATATATTAATTGGTAACAATGTAATTATGTTATTCGATCTAATGGATCTTAGTAATGAAGGGAAAACTATAATATTATTATCCTTATAAAATATTTATTTATTCCATATACTCTTATATAGAGTATATGGAATATCTTTTCTTTTTAATTATATAATATCATAGTGATAAATAATAAAAATAATAAATAAATCCTACGTAACCAATCGTAGGTAGAAAGAAGGAAATTATGTTTAATATTAAAAATGGCGTTGTGATGGAAACTGTAAGTTATAATGATATTGGAAAATACGGATTTTCCAATATCTATCATATAACAGATGAATGGGTACCAAATTACAATACACCGTCAGAAACAGCACTAGAATTTAAAAACTATGCACAGCAGTATCAGAGCATGATGGGAAGTACGTTTGGAAACAGTGACGAATATGTCAATATGATGAACGTACTTGCGAAATCATGTTTTCTTGGAGAAGCATATTGTAACGCCGTAAAGCGTTACAATCAGGGATGGGGTATAATGATCCCTGATGCTACGACATTCTTTGGATGTCTCAGAGAGTTACTAAATGATAAGATCTGGGCTGGCATCCACCAGTCACAAATTGAAGAGATTATCGAATGGAAGGAGGCTATTTGATAATCCTCAAAAAAGGGAGAAGCTTAAAGCTTCTCCCTAGGCTTTTGCCTAATTTTATTTTTTGTTTAATGAGGTTAATACTTCATTAAATATTCTTTTGTCCATTACCTGTAATCTTGAAGAATTCATTGCTTCTAATGTAACGTATACTCCAGTAGCTACATTCATGATCTTATCAAGATTGGTTTTACCTTCATTAATAAAAGCTTCTTTTAATACTTCATCTCTATGAGCATTTTCACTTAATGATACTACAACTGTCTCTAATAAATTTTTAGGTCTTTCTTTTCTGCTTGTTTTAATTCTATTTTCATATGCTCTATAATATGATTCTTTAACTTGCTCATCATCAGTTTTAAGCTCATCTACTTTAGCTTTTATTTTTTCTGCAGTTTCTTTCATGTTTTCTTTATCTTTAGTAACGCCTTCTACAAAATCTTGCGTAGCTTTTAATACGCTATTATGAATGGACTTAGATAATTGATCGTTAGTCATCATATTTAATTTATCGAAGAAATCTGTATTAGTAGAAGTCTTAATATTAAATGTATCAGAATCTGCTTTATTGCACCCTTCTTCTACAGCTTCTACTTCTTCTCTGATTACTTTAGCCATACTAGAAAGATACATAGTTTTTTCTTCCATAGCTTTTAATACAAGTTCTGGATTATGATCATTTACATAATTTTCTAATATATTTCTACAGATATTTCTATCATAAGAGATATTGGTTTCTTCCTTCATAGCTTGATCTATAGTAAACATCATTCCTTCTACGATAAAGTAAGTTTTAACTTTATTCATGAATTTTGGAAATTGTTTCATAGACCTATCAGCACTTTCTCTTAATCGCCTCATTTTATTTAATTCTTCATTTTTCTTATTATTGCTTTCCATATTAGATATACTTTTGGATTCTGTTATAGTATTATTCATACCGTAATAAAACATTGTAAGATCCTCCTTGAAATACATATTATCCATTTGTTTCCGCTTAAGCCAAATATATATTAATATCTGGAGTTAAATCATTATTAGCATGAACAGTTAAGAATTCTGGAACCATAGAAACACTATCATATTCATGCCTATATAAGTGCTGTTCACCTGGTCCTAAACCATTAAATCCCAAGAATTCGAAATATTCAATACTATTTCTATATTTAGTTGTAATAGTAGTAATAAGATTAGGTATATGAAGATCTTCGTCATCATTGAGATCTTCTATAAGATCTTTTACATCTTTTAATATATATTCTCTAGTTTGAACATCTGCATTTTTCAGTAACTTTAATTCGAAATCGAAAGTCATATTTACTCTATCAATTAAATGCTCTCCTGCTTCATCTATAGAATATATCTTAGACGGACCGTAGGTATTATACAATTTAAAATCTATCAAGAAGCAATTCTCTAATATCTCTAAAGCATGATCTATATATGCTTTCTTATAGTTAAATTGTTCTACTATATATTGCATATGGTCTTCATCATAAGCATAACTATATCTTACAACAGGTACACTTCTTAATTTAAATCCCTTATCTTTTTCACCTTCTAGATTTATTATATTATCTTCTGCTGTAACTGTAGAAGTACAAATAGTAGAATAATCTTTATATAAATCTAATCTAGATGGAATTGTATATTCGTTACACACTGTCCAGCCTTCTAATCCAGGAACTATTGCATCCAAATCGTCTCTTCCTAAATCACCGAATCCGGCAGGCTTAATAACTATATAAATTTTGCATCCTATATCTCTATTAAAAAATCCATAAGTTTTATCTACTGTTCCAGGAACCATTACATTTTCTAATCTAATGTCTCCTTCATCAGATATAATATCATTAGTCTCTAATTCTAACTTAAAAGATACATCGAATCCGGTATTATAATCACCATCGTATCCTTCCACACTTCCTCCATATTTATTAGATTCCACGATCTCAGCTTCTTTGTATCTATATGGAGTAGTTAAAGTATCATCATTGTAGAATACACAAAAAACTCTAATATTTTTCTCTATAATATTTCCATCTTCATCGTATTCTATCAATGCATGATCAGTACTTGTATTCTGAGTTAATTGCATAGTAAGTGTATATTTATTTGGATCATTTATTAAATTTCTATTCCAAATTACATTTGGACAAATAAACTGCAATGTATTCTTTGGATTAATCCAATAGAAATTTAATATTTTAGTTTCATTTACTATATTAAGATAATATGATACATATAATGGATCACCATTTACAACAAGCATAAATGGTAAAGTATACAAGAAATTGGTTTTATCGTTATCTAATAATTTTTGAACTTCCTCTTCTTTCATATTAGGATCCAATAATCTACCAATTCCGTTCTTATTTAATAATATTTTACATCCCTGTTTCAATATATATTTCCTATTAAGATTTTCATTGAACTCACTTCTATTTATCTCAAGATCTATTGTGTTTGTAGGAACTACGTTATTACTATTATCTTTGAATAATAAATAAGCATAATAGGATCTTTCGAACTGATTATCTACTTTTTTAAGTATTCTGGTTCTATTAGTTTCTACATTTATCATATTAAAGAAGTTTGTTACATCTTGAGTATTTATAATAGATCCTCTGGATAATGCTTCTTTAGGAATAATCTTCTTTAATTCATCTATAGTTTTTCTATCTTCACCATGTTCTGATTTAGACTGTGGCCATAAATATATATTAAGATATTTATAATCAAATCTATCAGAGGATATATTCAATATAGGCTTAGCGTTATATTCAAAATTACCAGCAGAACCTCTGGTAGTTTTAATATATACAGTAACTTCGGAATTAAGTTTCGGCATATAAGACAATGAGTCAAAAGTTACTCTTATTTTATGAGCATTTATAAAGAAATAATAACAATAATCAGTTACATTATTCATTATTCCTACACCTTCGAATAAAGGAGTAAGATAACGTGTTTCTCCATTATCATCTACACATACTACAAAATCAGCTAATTGCTCTTCATTATCTATTTCAAATTCAAAAGATCTATTCTCTATTACACTACTACTAGTTATTCTTTTATATATGGTTTCATGAGTAACTTGCATTAATGTGACACTAAAGAATACATATTTATTAGTATTTTGGTATTGTATAGTAGGTACTGGAATATAAGGGTTTTGAATATCGCTTATATTATTTTTTATACTGATATCATATCTTGCCGTATAAGTATAATCGTTATTAGGTAAAACAAGCTTACTTATAATCAAATCATATGGTAAATGAAACTCATATGAATCACTAGATGCTGTACTAGCATATCTAGAATCGCCTTCACTTAATCTAAATATACTATCTTTATCTAAAGTAATCTGATCTCCGGTCATTTTATCTTTTAAATCAGATTCTTTAATACCTATAAGAACTTGTATCTCTGCAGGAGTAGCATTTATATCTGTAATATTTTGTACTATAGCATGAGCTATTACATTATCTTCAAACTTAGCTTTATAAGGAAATAATTCATTTCCTAATTCGCTAGTTACTATAATAGAATTTTGTATATTACGTGACAATATATCTGCTAAATAACCATAAGTACCAAGAGTCAAAGTATCTTCTGACTCTTCCTCCATATAATCTTTTTCAAGATCTACTACTGTTTGAGTTATATCGTAAATGTCTGAACTTACTTTTTTCATAGTATATCTCCTTTATGCTTTTATTAAATCGTACCATTTTAGTTTATATAAGAAATTCATAGCTGATGGAGCAAGCCAATTACTTGATTTTTTCTCTGTCGTTATATAAGGTATTGGACACCACTCTCCATTCATCATTCCTCCATATAATCCATTATCATCACTTTTATCTCTATATATAGGTATATTATTATCTACACTTGGTTTACCACCATACCATCTAGATACTAAAGAATTAAATCCTAATATATCCATTGGATCTCTATCTCTTACAAATGGAGCTTTAATATCTACAGTAAATTTTAATGGTCCACCTTCCCTTAGATCACTAAATGCATCTCTAGGCACACTATTAAAATAGCACCCTATAGCTTTAGCCCAATATAATATGGTTTCCATATCTTCATCTACTATAATTTTAAATATAGAAAATCTATCATGTAATTCTTTATATTTATGAAATCTTGTAAAGTTCTGAAAAGCACTTGTATTTTTATATGACATAGTAAGACCTGTCGCTGATACATCCGGTGGAGCTATAAGCCCATCAGCTTTTAATCTTATATATTCGTCATATGCTTTTACTAAAGTATATACTTCTCCATATTTAGTATCGGTAAATTCCAATGTAAATTCCGCAGCTTCGTCAGATTTATAACTAGAACCTCTATATGGTATAGAAGTTCCATACATATTCGCTGCAGTTTCTATCTCTGCTCCATTTATAGTTGGTAAATCTAAAGTATTAGATACTGTATTAGACAATAAGCACATAAATGGAGTTTTATAATTATCTGGATTATAGCTACTTTGTAATTGAGGAATTAAATTCTTGTGCCTCATTACTAAATCTTGAAAGAATAAATTACTTCCTAATTCAGAATATAAAACTTCTGATGATATTGAAACATTGGCACCTTTATCTTCTGCAGCTTCGTTTACACTAGCCATTATATGAAGATTCGGTCTTGTAAAAAATAAAAATTCTCTAGTTCTATTTAAACCATTGTAAGGATTAATTACTCCAAATCTAGAGAATTTTGTATATATATTAGCATCTATATCAGATCTACTAAAAATACCATTGGATCTTAATAATTGACCTAGGTTCATTTCTGATGACGGTACTCCTTTTTTGTTTACTGTACGATCTTTATGTAGATCTGATTCATCTATTGTAGTATTAGCGTACTTCGTAGTTGATAGATAAGTATTTCCATTTTTATCTTTTAAATCTTGATTTTTAGCAAGCTTAGTAATATCTGAAATACGCCTATCAGATATTAATCCATGTTCTTTGACATCTTCTGCTAAAGCTTTTCTTATTTCTTTTCCGTCTTTTGATTTAGTGATAGATGGAGTATATCCACTTTCCCTACCATACATTTCTTTATCATAGCTCCACTTTCCAGTGTCACTATCATAACTATATCCATCTTTCCACATTTTATTCTTTTTTGATTGCGCAGCTCCTCTTCTTGATATCATCTTTTTCTCATCAGATTCATAAAAAGGAGTTTTAGATTGAGCTGGTGATAATGAATAATGCGATCCGGTAGGATTAGATTTAGATGCAGCATTGGATTTATATTCTTTAGTAGGGTTAATTTTTGCTTGAGTATTTGATCCATATTCATGAGATGGATTTGGTTTAGACATAGCATTAGATTTATATTCTTTAGTAGGATTAATTTTTGCTTGAGTATTTGATCCATATTCATGAGATGGATTTGGTTTAGACATAGCATTAGA